>Ga0181343_1000058_pt1 | contig 49292 bp, 50 predicted proteins | sample Su13VDMLBSD_FD_130110 | JGI IMG/M metagenome (GOLD analysis project Ga0181343, IMG submission 130110) | Freshwater viral communities from Lake Michigan, USA - Su13.VD.MLB.S.D | ecosystem: Environmental > Aquatic > Freshwater > Lake | place: USA: Michigan | collected 2013-07-15
GGGTACCTTGATCTCCCTGAAGACCTTGAGTGCCTTGAATGCCCTGGTCACCTTGAGTACCTTGGATACCTTGAGTACCTTGATCTCCCTGAAGACCTTGAGTACCTTGAATACCCTGATCCCCTTGAGTACCTTGAATACCTTGAGTTCCCTGTTCTCCCTGAAGACCTTGAGTGCCTTGAATACCCTGATCCCCTTGAGTACCCTGAATACCTTGAGTTCCCTGTTCTCCCTGAAGACCTTGAGTACCTTGATCTCCCTGTAATCCTTGAGCACCTTGAGTTCCTTGATCACCTTGGGTACCTTGATCTCCCTGAAGACCTTGAGTACCTTGAATACCCTGGTCCCCTTGAGTTCCCTGAACTCCCTGATCTCCTTGGGTTCCTTGATCTCCCTGAAGACCTTGAGTGCCTTGAATGCCCTGGTCACCTTGAGTACCTTGGATACCTTGAGTTCCTTGATCACCTTGAAGACCTTGAGTACCTTGAATACCCTGGTCACCTTGAGTACCTTGGATACCTTGAGTTCCTTGATCACCTTGAATACCTTGAGTACCTTGGATACCCTGATCGCCTTGGGTACCTTGGATACCTTGAGTACCTTGATCACCTTGAATACCCTGAAGACCTTGAATACCCTGATCGCCTTGAGTACCTTGAATACCTTGGGTACCTTGGTCACCTTGAATACCTTGGAGACCTTGAATACCCTGATCGCCTTGAGTACCTTGAATACCTTGGGTACCTTGGTCACCTTGAATACCTTGGAGACCTTGGATTCCTTGATCACCTTGAGTTCCCTGAATTCCTTGAGTGCCTTGGATACCTTGAAGACCTTGGATTCCTTGATCACCTTGAGTTCCCTGAACTCCCTGATCTCCCTGAATACCTTGAAGACCTTGAGTACCTTGAGTTCCTTGACCACCTTGAGTTCCCTGAACTCCTTGATCTCCCTGAATACCTTGAAGACCTTGAGTACCTTGATCTCCTTGCAATCCTTGAGTACCTTGTGTCCCTTGATTTCCTTGTAATCCTTGTGTTCCTTGTGTTCCTTGGAAATTACTTAAAGAACCTTGAGTGCCTTGAATTCCTTGATTACCTTGAAGACCTTGAAGACCTTGCGTTCCTTGAAAATTACTTAAAGGTCCTTGGGTTCCTTGAAAATTACTTAAAGGTCCTTGGGTTCCTTGAATACCTTGGTCGCCTTGTCCCTGAAGACCCTGCAAACCTTGAACACCCTGCCAACCCTGAAAACCTGCAGTCCCTTGTGCTGAAGGACTTAATGCATAAGGAAGGTCATTCCAAGGTGTTTCTCCATCACCAAATTTAAATAATTGATTATCAGATTCTATTCCAACATATCCAAGTTTTAAAACTGGATTTTCAAATTCCCAATTTTCTGCAGTATCAACTAATTGATCTATCGCTTTCTCTAGTTCAACATCACCATAAATGATCATTCCAGCATAAAATGTGGCACGATCGTTAAAAAGTTGTTGTAAGCTAAGATAATTAGAATTTTCCATTATATTAGAAAATACCAGTAAATGTACTTGTTAAAACATCAGTTCCGACATAAGTCCCTTCGAAACACATTCCTCCAAAAGTCATAGGTAATGGTGGAAGATTTCCTAAAAGAGCATCAACGGAAGCTTCAGTTGCCTTTAATAAGATTCTGCCTGCACTTGCTTTTAAATTAATATCTTTCCCAGCACTAAGTTCTATATTTTCATCAGCATCTAATATAATATTTTTTCCTCTTATTCTAATCTCCCCATCTCTTTCTGCAGTAATCCAAACATCGCCATTTTTTCCAGTGATGACTATATCAACACCAGTAGATTTACTTTTTTGTCCAGCAATAATTTCTAGAGATCCATCAGAATAAATCTTAGATAATCCACCTGCACTCAATCCACTTAAAGATATTTCATTCTTATCAGTAACTCCATAAAAATTATAAACATCCGTCCCATCTAACCCCATTTGTGGGTTGCATATATCATACCTAAAATTAGGCCCAAGACTACATATATTTCTTCTCTGCCACTTCTGTTTTTTAAAAGGTCTTTGGCCCATATTAATTAATACAATCTATCTGAGTAATTGGTTGTGTTGTGAAATTACCAGATTCATCAACTTGACTTGGAACAACTTCTAATTTTGTACTTAGAATAGCGCCAAAACCAGTTTCACTAACAATAACTAATTCTGGAATATCATCAACTCTAATAATTTGTTCGATTTTTCTTTCTTTTCCTGTAGTTGTTCTTACATTATCTGGTATTGTTAAAGGAACTGGTCCAATATTAGATATTGGATCAATTACTGTTATAATATTTATTGGAGAGACATTGATGACTTTTCCCTCTTCTATTTGCAAATCATACTTATTATCAAATTGATCTATAGCATAATCACCTACTGAATAATCTTCTCCAGATTCAATAATATCAATACTTTCAACATAATATGGTTCTAATTCACCAACTGGATAATTTTCACCCTCAGAAACCATATAGATTGATTCAATTTCACCATCATCATTAATAATTGCTCTGGCGACTGCACCATATCCCTGATCACAATCATCACTAATTTCTACAAATGGTGGAAAATTATACTTTTTTCCTTTTTCAGTAACTTTTATACCAATCACACTACCAGTTTTTTCTTTACCTTTCCCAACAACTGCTCCCATAATTGGAACGGCTTTTGCACCTTTTCCTTTACTGCCAAATATTTTAACCTTTGGTGGACTACACGAAACTGGAGTTCCTGTATAACATTTGGAAGAAGATGATTTAGAAGATACCATGAATCCATCAAAAGCAGATCCAATATCTTTTGCTACAGTTTCTAAATCCTTTTTCTTATTTCCGAAAGCTTCTATAAGATTATCTGCATTTACACTTTTTACGATTTCTTTAAAATCTGGACCAGGAGCATCTTTTGATCCTCTACCAATCATCCATTCATTAGCTTTTACCGACAAATCTCTTTTCAATGAACTTTTATTAATTTTACTAACCTTAGCAACAATTCCAGAAATAGATTCAATACTATTGCGAAGGAAATTAGTTACGTCAAAACCACCCACTAAAGATAAAACTTTTTGTACTCCACCAAGAACATTACTCATCCCAGATTCAATTTGTTTAATAATATGATTAATTAATGATCCACTAAATTGGTTAGTGGCACAAGATTTAAATCTTTTGGAATTTTTTACTACTGAGTTTAATAGACTAGATATTACAGATCCAAGAGATCCAATAACTTTATTTGCTAAAGAAGGTAGAAGTTGCTGAATGTTATTAACTGGACCAACCATTGCAGTTTGCGCTGCAACACCTGCCAAATGAGCAACCTGATGTGATTTAGTTGCGGCAAAAACTAAATTATAAACTTGCTGATATAATGCCTTTAATCCTGAATTTATTATTGGTCCTAAAGCATTATAAACTCCAGAAATCATACTACCAACAAGACCATTGGTAACTGATTGAATCTTATCAGTTACAATATTAACTAATGTTGAAACTTTATTCAGACCAGATTTAACTGCATTTAATAGATTAGTTACTTCTGCACCAATTTTGTCTATAGTTTTTGAAGTATCTTCAGTTCCTGCTACTAAAATGTCAGAAATTCCAGTAAAATAAGTTCTTTCATCCTTACCAAGACTTTTTGCCTGTTCAGTGGAAACGTGTCTAGGTGACTTTTGAGAATTTGCATTCTGCTCATTTGTTTGATCTTTTACTATATTCTTACCATCATTTTTAACTTTAGATGTATATCCAGTAAAAGGAACGAATGGATTTTTATAATCTTTTGAAGGAACCTGTGAAGTTCTTCCAAAAGCGCCCATAATTACTGGCACTTGAGCATTATCACCATCAAGAAAAAATCCAAATACAGTATCTCCTGGAGCAAGTTTAATATCAACCGCCTGATTTTGAGCCCCTGTTCCTGAAGTTGAAGGTAAAAGAACCTGTGCCCAAGGAAGATCTTCATCTGGTAGATCAACCAGGCTGTATGGGTGATAACCCATAATGCGAACCTTAAATCTATTTCCCCATCCAGCACCATTTAATTGATTTCCGTGAGATTTTTCTGGTGGTATTTGACCAATCCACCACCTAAATCCATCTCTACCGATAAAATTACTTTTGATTAGAGATTCATCTTGCATATCTACTTACTCTTTATTATTTGTCCCGTGTCTCCCAAATGTATCCCTAATTAATAGCATAGAAGTGTAAGATCCCTCAGTATCAAAATGATGACAAAGTTCTTTTATCATATATAGTCCACTTTGATCATCGTCCATTTCTTTACTGTCAGAGTTAGAAATTTTCGGAAATTCGCACGTAATAATATCGCCAGCCCTTAGATTAGTATTAGAAGGTATGGTCATATTCAAAGTTTGAGTAAACAAAACATTATATCTCATAATAGATTGAGATTGATACTTGAATGGATCAGAATTTATATCTTTAGATACATTCTTTTCCATAGTACCAATATCTAAAACTTGAGTTAAAATTCTTGTCGGAATATCACCAAGAGTAACATTAGATGAATTTGTTATATTTGGAAGAACCATATCATCGCCAAGATTTTTCATATTTCCAGCATAATCCGAAAACTTAAATATTCCTTTTTCTGGACTTGTAAACTCAAAAGTTAATGGATTATAAAACATTCTATAACTACAGTATGTCCCCAATCTCAGTTTTTCTAAAAGATTTTGATTTCTATTTGTGGAGTATTTTAAGATATTAAAATCGTTATTGCGATCAATACTAGATTGATTAACTTCAGTATATGTATAAGTTGCTTTTGAAGTTTCCGTAATTAAAGCATCAATTGATCTAAATTGAAATCCATCTTTGGTCTGAAAAAATACAAATCCAGCAGTAGCATCTCCAGACATATTAGGAACTGCCTTTGATGCTAACCACACTAAAACTGTGAATGGTTTTCTAAGATTTCCAATAAATCCATATTTGTTTGAAGTTTTATCTATTTTTCCAACCTTATCAGTTTTTAAATAATCTTTTATGATGGCATTAACTGATTCATCAATTGATGATGAAGTTGGAAACTTTCTAGGAACCCTTGTTGTTTCATTTGTGATTGCTTCTCTTGAAACTAAATTAAGAACAAAACTTTCTCTCTGAGTCTCACTAATAACATTTGAAATACTAGAAACATACAAATAATCTGTTGTATTCGTAGCAAAATCAAGTCCAGGATTTGTTGAAGAATTTCCAGCAATTTTTATAGAAACTCTTTCTCCACCTCTTAAAGGTAAACCATTATAAATCGATTGAGGTTTACCATCCTTACCAGTTATTGATTGTCCAGTATTAGCAACAATCACCTTAGCAGTAATTGTTGGTGAAAAAATATCCTCATAGTAATCGAAAGAAGCAACCCCCTGCTTAATATCAACAGTTTTTGATCTATCGTTAGATTCTATGAAGAACTCTTCATATATGGACTTTTTTACTGACATTATGTGTATGCTAGGTCTAAGAGTAACTTTTTAGTTATAAATCTATTTAACGAAGTATCAGACATATTAATATTCGTTTGTGGTTTAGATGGTATAACAACCTGAGTTTGTGGTTGAGATTGTGGATAAGCAAAAGGAACAACATAAGATTCCTGCTCAGATTCTGGAACTATCTTTTCTTCTATTGGTTGTCTAGGAGTTGGAGAAATTTTTGCAGATGGGGCTGGAGGTGGAGCTGGTTGTTGTGATAATTCACTTGCTCTAGATCCAGAAGCACCGTGAGAAACAGTTACTCCATTAGATCCTATAATTTCTGCCTCTCTTCCATATCCACCTCTCCAATAAACTGCACCAACCGCAAATGGGAATGTTGTTTTTGATCCAGGTTGTGATGGAAAAGTTCTTTGTAATTTAGAATTATGTTCCTGAACATCTACCCCAGGACTAGATCTTGAACCGTGACCTTGTTGTTCCTGAAGAATTTGTGATCTTAAAATAGAATCATTTTTACTTGCAACAGGATATCCTGGTATATTTCCAAAGGTAACATAAGATCCTCTTGCTTGCATAGATTTAATTGCTTGAAAAGCAACTTCACGAATCTTTAACAATCCTTCTTGTGTATAATTTGGTGTTTTTAAATCAATATGAAAGTGTGTTGCGTATGCAGTTTCACTTTTGTCACTAGATCCACCTTGAATAAACCCACCAGGTCCAGTTTGAGGAACTAAATTCATAGTTCCAGTTGATCTGGGAGATGGTTGAATTTTTGCTGTTGGTGATACTGGTGTTGGTAAATTGAATGAAGCTGCACCTTCAGGTCTAACAGGATCTCCCCTACTAGGATCTTTAAGAAATTGATTATCTCCTGGACCTCCTCTCCATGCAGAACCATAAAATCTACCATTTGGACCCATTTGCCCTTTAACTAATCCCCTTTCTCTATAATATCCTGGTTGTGCTCTAAACTCCAAAGCACCACCAACAAATTTTGCAGAATTTGCCTGTAAAGTGGGATCTTGTATATTTTTAATAATTCCTAATAAAGTTGCTTCAGATTGACCTGACCATTTAGCAGCATCTTGTAATGTTTGTATTTTTCTAAACCCACTTGGTCCTCCTGGTCTATCCCAAACTCCAGCAAATTGTGGTCCTGGGGCAGCAAGAATATCTGTATATGTACCAGGATATCTTCCACTCGCTTTTCTATTAACCACTACTTGCATCATATCAACAGTAGATTGTGGACCACTACCTTCAGTACTAAGTGCAGCTGCGATACGATACATTTCTGCTGATTTTGGATCTGGAAGTCCACCACCTCCACCTTGCCGTTGACTATAATCAGTACCTAATTCTGGAGAATCTTCACGACCACCAAGTCCTTTAGTAAGAGGAGTTGTAAATAATTGTATTACCTCATCAAAAGAACCTTGTAATCCAGAGAGAGCAGTATTTAAATTTTTCATAGAATTCTCAACTCTATTACTAGAATCTTGAAAATCAAAAGATGCAAAATTTGTAACATATGAACCAATAACATCTCCAAATGAACCTAGAATGCTTAATGCATTTGGAGCAAAAGATTGTAATATCTGAGTTAATCTTATGGCTCTTGATCCTAACTCTTGTGCCATTCCAATAATGGAAGGAAGATTATAAATCATCCATCCTGCCATAATTGTTCCTGCAAAATTGAGTATTCTACTAAAAAATCCCTTGGTTGTATCTGCTATTACTCTACCTGGCGCTCTAAAAACTGCACCAACTTTAGACAATTCTATAATACCTTCAGATTTTTTTCTTCTAGAAGATTCTATTTTTCTTTTAAAAGAAAATGAACTTTCCCTTAAATACTTTTTCTTCTTTTCAGAACTTTTTAGAAGATCTTTACTAATATTTGCAGTATATTTCTGGCTCCTACCCAACCCTTCATTAAGGGAAAACATACCCTTTGTAATATTTTTAAAATTAACTAAAGATCTTTTAAGTATATTAGGTGCCATTTTATACTACAATATTATAGTGTACTTGAGAGTATAAGGCGTAGAAATTATCAGGATTGGAAGAAGGTATAGCAGGAACGTCATTACCTGGAGATGGCATTTGAGGTCCTGCAGTTTGGGATGGTTGCGGAATAGGTGCAATAGTAATATTTGGTTGTGGTTTTTCTAATGGCCCAACTGCAGATTCTGGTTTCTTCATACTCTCAATTGTTGGTGATTGAGGTTTAGAAGAAATTAATTCTTCATTTTGCTTTCCTTCAAACATCATAAAAGTATTATCATCTCCAGTCTTAAGAGGTTGTTTCATATCCAGCACAGAAGACATATCTACTGAATATTGCTGCTCTTCATTAAAGGTTGGAAATATCTTAGAATTAATATTTGATACTTGATCTCCAAAATTAAAGGAAACATTTGATGGTGTAATTTCCTGAGCCTTTTTTTCACCTTCAATTTGAATTTGTGAAGGTGATATTAGTGGAGTTTGTGGTTGTGCTTGTACTGGAGGTTTATCAGGAATATTAGATTTTTGGGGTGCAGGAGTTACTTTTTGTTGTGGTTTTGATTGTTCTGGTTTAGATTCAAATGGGTTGTTAATTTTTATTCCGCCACCAGTTTTCCATTCATATGCTGCGCCTGCCACAATTGAAGCCCATCCTGGCAATCCAGGAATCATTCCACCAACATCAAATGCTGCTCCAATAGGATCACCCTGCTTTATATTTTGATAGGCAAAGTATGAAGATATTGGTATATTGAGAAATGGGAGAAATCTAGATGCTTTTGATCCCAATTTGGATGCGGATTCAGTTGCTGCTGCTGTACCAACTTTAGTTTCTACCTTAGTTCCTGCCTTAGTTGCTGCTTCTGTTGCTGCTTCTGTGCCAGCTTTAGTACCTTCTTTTAATAATGGAGCTGGAGCTGGAGATGGTTCTGGAGCTGGTGTCTTACCTTCTCCAGGACCAAGTTTATCTAATAAAGATTTAATAGAATTTACTAAAGGATTATCAGTTACGAATTTAAATATTGAATTGGAAAAATTGGAAATTTTAGTAATAATATCATCTATTGCTCCTTTTACATTACCAAATATATTTGAAATAAACTTAAAATTATCTTGAGCTCCTTTCTGAAGATTTTTTAAACCTTCAAATGATTTGGTAATTAAACCACCTATCTTACCTATAGTATTAAAAGACAACCATCCAAGAAAAAGACTAGTAAGAGTCCCCATTAGGGAATTCAAACTATTAGAAGCTTTTTCTGAAATATTTTTAACTGGAGCAACTAATGCCGAACTTATTCTATTTTCAATAACAGATTCAGATTCATCCCTGAGTGCCTGCTGCTGCAATATTCTATCTTGTTCTAATTTTTGCTGCTCTCTATAATTTTCAAGAATACTATTATTAACTACAGTAGATGATAGTGAACTTAATGAATTTGAAAGATTATCTATTCTTTGTCTAAGAGTAACCAGACCAGTAGATATAATATTTAAAGAAGATTGATTTGTCTCTAAAAGTTGTATTGACTGAGGATCTGGACCAGATTTTTGTGCTTGATATGGATTTTGAGAAAGAATAGAGGATCTATCTCCAACTAATCCAGAAATATTAGCTGATCTGGATATTTGAATTCTATTTTCTCTAGAAATTGGTGATGAGATCTCAACCATTTACCTTGTTCTTTAAATTTTCTTCTTCTATAAACTGCTGTAAAAGAGAAAGGTATACTTCTCTTTCCCAGGGAATCATATTTTCTAACTCTGTTAAAGAATATTTATGATGTTGTATCAAGGCAAAATTAGTCTTGTAATATGACGCAAGATCTTCGTGCGCCATCCCTATGCGAAAAAATCAGATAATCCCTCCAAAACAACTTCATTTTCAACTTTAGTTTTTGGATTTGTAAAAGTAATAGTATGAGAAAGTTTTGGCATCGTTTCAAAGAACTTTTCAATCTCCTTAAATTGACTTGGAGAAAGTTGATCAAGAAATTCCACTAATTCTTTTTTAGTACAATCAGAAGCAGACCAGGATTCTTCTTCAGAATAAACTTGTTCCATACAAGAAGAAACTAAATCAAATGTATCATCAACACTTACAGTACTAATGTTACTAAAATTATTTTTGATAAACTCATTTAATGATGGATATTTCATTCTGAGAGTTAAATTACTATCAAGTTTAATATCTCTACTATGTTCTTTACTTGTATGAACTTTAATATCATCCAGGTTTATTTCAATGGGAATCTTAGTTTCACCATCATCTGGACAGGTAATCATAACTTCAACAGTTTCTCCAACAGATTTTCCACGAATATTTAAAAACAAATATTCAATATCAAATGTTGAAAGATTATCTACCTTTACTCCTTTCGTTAAGATGCAGTTAGATATTACGGTTTTAACTGCATTTGCTATTTGCTTTGGATCCTCACTCTCCATAGCGATGATAAGAACCTTTTCTTCTTTAACTAGAAAAGGTCTATAATTAATTTTCTTTCCAGTTGATGGTATTTCCAACTCATAAGTTGGTGTAGATACTTTTGGTAATGGCATAATATCCCACAAAATTCATTAAGATTATTTATCTTACTATCGTAGGATTAACATTTCCTGGAGTGTATTGAACACCTCTTACACCACTTTCATTACCTAAAGATTGACCAGTTCTGTAAATTACTGGTGGTTGTGATGGTGGTTTGGTAACGTTATTAAAATTAATTCCTCTAATGAAATCAAGATTTGTGACTGGTCCACAAACATAACGATCAAAATTAAATGTGGCAGATGCCTTTAATATACCTGATGAATCATACGAAACACTCACATTATTCATAGCAACTGGAAACATTCCAAAAAATGTATATTCTATTTCTGCCTTATAATCTCTATTAAATTTTATAATTCTTGTACGATTAGTTTTATATTCCGATGGATATCTCATTCTGAAGAAATATCCATCTCTTCCAGGATTAACTTGGGAAGCACCTGATATAAATTCACACCAGTGTTCTAAGAATTTAATTACACGATAATCTGCATCAACATAAAATTCTAAATCAATCTGAGTGAATTGACGGGTATGTGCCATTTTTTCAACAACACCCGTAAAGTTCCCTACAATATCTGCTGTTGCAAATGAACTACCAGGTAAAGATGCCGAAGAGCACAAAAGACCAACGTTTTCCGTAATAAAAAACGGATCAACTCCCCTATCCAATAAATATCTTCTCACAGGATAAGGAGCATCCATTATAACTTGATAATGAGATGTTTGTGCTAAGTTTGTGAGAGTTTTCTTAAACGCTGATATAGGGCGACGTATAGGCACTCTAAATACCTTTATTAAGTTTTTTATTATGTAGTTATTTAGATGTCATACAAAGGAAAATACAAACTCAAAAATCCCCAAAAATATAAAGGAGACCCTACAAATGTAGTTTGGAGGTCCCTATGGGAAAGAAAATATATGAAATACTTAGATTCTAATGAACATATTTTAGAATGGTCAAGTGAAGAAATCTTTATTTGGTATAAGTCACCTATTGACAATCGTCCTCATAGATATTTTCCAGATTTTTATGTAAAGGAACAAATGTCAAATGGTTCTATTCAAAAATATCTTGTTGAAATTAAACCTAAAAAACAACTAAAACCTCCAAAAGAACCACAAAGGAGAACAAAAGGATATTTAAGTGAAGTAATGGAATATGCAAAGAATCAATCTAAGTGGCAATATGCCAGAGAATGGTGTGAAGATAGGCAGTATGGATTTAAAATTTTAACCGAAGATGATCTTAATATAAGGTCTTAAGATGCCAAGAAAAACTATCAAGCAAAGACAAAAAAGTCAAGTATCAGATACTAATAGTAATAGAATCCGTCCTCTTCTAAGACAATTAATCGGATTAGAAGATCCTGATGATTTTATGTTAAAAATATTAGAAGTTCTCTCAGAAACAGAAATTGTACCTAATACTGGAGAATATTATGTTTTCATATATAATCCAAAATCATCAAATATAACTTATGATGCCCATCCTTTTGTTGCAGTAACTGATATTTTTAAATGGGGATTTAGGGGAATTAATTTTCATTGGGGAGAACCAAGACAATATAGTTGGCAAGAAATTGTGGGTTCATTGCATAGAGTTTATCCAGAAGAAGTTAAAGATTTACAAACTATACCTTTTGCAAAATTTAAAAATAAATAGTTAAAAAAAATATATGGCTGATCCAATCTCTGGATTTACACTAGCACAAAATAATATAGATCTGAGTACAACTAGTCCAAATAGTACAATATCATATGATAATGTTTCTAATATTAGACCATTATCAGATTATGTTAATGGAAATGCCAGTGTTACCAATCAACAAACTCCACAGTCGCAAAGTGCAACAAGTGGAGTTCCATTAAGATATCCAAACGCTCAGTTAGAAGGAAATTCGGATTGGCTTGAGATAAAAATCGTACAATATAAAGCACCAGGATTTAATGCTGCTCCAGGAACCTTTAAATTTGCAACTGGAACTTCAACAATTAGAAATAAAGAATCTGGATCTCTTAAAAATCCAATTGCATATATTCATTTACCAATTCCTAAACAACTTTCTGATGGAAATTCTGTTGATTGGGGGGGTCCAGACAGACTCAATCCTTTAGCAGGTATGGGTGCTGCAGCAGTAGAAGGTCTAATTAAAAATCCAAAGGATATTGGATCTATATTACAAAACACCTTAACAACTGGAGTGGGTGCCATTCAAACTGGAGATGGTCAAAAAGCTACAATAGCTGCGGTTGTAAGTAAAATAGTCAGTAGTGCTGGTGGAAACGTAAGTTTTCAAAGTGCTCTTTCCAGATCAACAGGAGCAGTAATAAATCCTAATTTAGAATTACTATTTAATAGTGTAAATCTAAGAGAATTTAATTTTACATTTGATTTTGCACCTAGAGATGCATTTGAGGGACAAGTTGTAAAGCAAATTATTAAAACAATTAAAAGATCGATGTCTGCAAAAACAAATGTATTTGGAGGACCTGGATCTGGTTTGGTAATAAGCGCACCAGATGTATTTGAGATTAAATATAAAAGTGGCAATGCAGATCACCCATTTCTAAATGCATTTAAAACTTGTGCTTTATTAGATATGAGATTGGATTATACTGCATCTGGAAATTATTCTTCTTATTCCGATGGAACACCAGTTCACACATCAATGTTATTAACTTTCAAAGAACTTAATCCAATCTATGCAGAAGATTATGATGAACAAGATGCAGGACCAGGAGTAGGATACTAAGATGAGTTACTTCAGAGAACTTCCAGATATTGATTATCAATCTCAATTATCATCTAAAAATTCTTCACTTAATTATGTGAGAGTTAAAAACTTATTCCGTAGAGTAAAACTACGTGATGATTTACAAAATGTTTTTACTCTCTTTAATAAGTATCAAATTAGTGAAGGAGAAAGACCAGATACGGTTGCCGAAAGAATATACGGATCATCAGATTTAGATTGGGTTGTTTTACTTTCGGCAAATATTATAAATGTTAGAAATGAATGGCCTCTATCTAATAGAGATCTATACAGATTTGTTGAAGAAAAATATGGTCTTGATAGGATGTATGAAATTAAATATTATCAGACTACTGAGGTTAAAAACAATAATGGAAATTTAATTTTACCAGCAGGAAAAGTAGTTGATTCTGATTTTACTATACCAAATCCAGATAATCCATATATAACTTTAAATCCTGTTGTTGGTGTTTCTAATTATGATTATGAGATTGATAAGAACAATCAAAAAAGATCAATTTATATTCTAAAACCACAATATCTACAACAGTATCTGAATGATATTAGATCTATAATGTATTATGAAAAATCTTCACAATACATTAATACCAAACTGATTAAAACTGAAAATACTTTAAATACTTCACCATAAGACTTTCAGATTCTTATCAAATACCATCATAAAACGGTGCTTGCGGGAGCGTTCTTTCCATTCTCCTTCGGCACCTTTTATTTTTCCTCGTGAATGCTTGGTGCCATCTGCAAAATAGAAATCTTTTTTTGCATCTGTAAGACCATAATACTTAAAGTTACAAGCCCGATAAATTGTGCCGTTGTGAAAATCACTATCAGCGTAGGAAATAATTGCCTTGACCTCTGTATCTTTTCGTAGTTGTCTAATCGCTTTTGAAACAAACCAAGAAGTGATATTATGCTCGCTCTGTTGAGTTTGCGGATGAATGCAGAGTCTTGAGAGTTCAAAGAGTCCTTGTTGCTCATTTCGTTCAAGTCCAAAAGCGCCTTTTGCAATTTCTGGAACAGGCAGTCCTGTAAAGATACAGACCCCTTTTAGTCCACCAATATTTAGAGGTGAGAACTCATTTCCTTGGAACAATCCGTAATTATATCCAGACTTAAATCCTTTGGATAAATCTTTTAAATAGTGATATTGAAGTAAGAGTTCTTCTGCCTGCTTTTTAGAAATCTTATCAATATAAAATTCAGATTTCATAAAAAAAGGGGGAGAACCAACTCCCCCCCATTATAGCACCTAATCAGTCTTCTGCCAACTTAGCGAAGTAGGAAAGGGCATCGTCATCGTCATCCTCTACGGGTGCAGGGCGACGGGTGGGTTTGAGATTACTGAGTTCATTGCGAAGATCAGTATCAAGTTCCCTTACAGAACCACGAGAATCATCCTCATCATCAACTTCTTCATCAATGCGAGAATTCTTAGCACCTAGAACAGAACTGAGACGCTTCTTGAGTTCTTCATAAGTCTTAAACTCTGCAGGACTCAGGAAATCAGAGAGAGAATACTGCTTCTTCCAGATTGCTTCCATAGCATCATCATCATCCAGAAGAGCACTAGCAGCAGCAAACTCAGAAGAATCGTAGTTACGATAACCAGCGACATTCTTTGCCTTCAGTTTGAAGTTTGCACCTCCCCAGAAGTCGAAGGGATCAATGGGAGACTCATCCTCAAATTCGGGTTGCATCGCCTCTGAAATTTTATCAAAGATTTTCTTTCCGTATTTGAAAAGAAACACTTTGCCTTCGTTTTCAGGGTTTGCAGGATCTTTGACGACATAGATGTTACTCATATAAGTCAGTTTACGCTTCTGCTTACGTGCAACTTCTTTGCCAGCATCAGTTCCATTATTCCAAAGACCAGAGTTGTGCTCACATACTGGGCACTTTTGGTTCAGGGAAGTCAGGCAATTATCGATCAACCATCCACCAGGTCCCTGGAAGGCGTGGGAGTAAACTTTGATGAAAGGAAGATCTTCGCCTTCTGGTGCGGGAAGGAATCGAATAACTGCGTAACCATTACCAGATTTGTCGCAATCAAGTTTCCACAAACGGTCATCACTAGAACCGTTACTAGTATTCATTTTTTCGACTTCTTTCACCAGTTTTTCGGTGAGAGAACCCAGTTTGGATTGTTTCTTAAGATCTGCGAAAGACATTAGATACCTCGGATACGTTGGATACGTTGGATTTACTTAGATATTATAGCAAGGATGCCTCGGTCAGTCAAGGTACTTCTTGAGGGATTCAATCGTTTTGGTCATACTGTTAAACAGAACCGTCATATCAGTCTCGGGAGAGAATCCCATCAAAGCAACAGATTTTCTCAGATTTTCCTTCATCTCGATTGCCTCGGGATCATCGGAAAGAGATAGTCTCGTATACATAATCTTCTGTTTCTCAAGAAGTTCTGTTAATTTTTCAATATGCTCCAATTTACCTTCACGATTCATTAAACCAAAAGATAAAATACTTTTGTAAATGAATTCTTGAAGTTCATTAATTTCACGTAATTCTTGTTGAATTAATTCAGAATCAAAAAATTTACTCATATAAAATATCTCTTAAGATTTTTTTGTATTGGAACATATTGATATTTAGAAAGGGATCATACTTTTTGATTTTTAAACTTATGGTTTCCCACACAGGATCCAAAAGTTTTTTATCAAAATTTTCTGAGAAACGAAATATTTTGTCGTAGATTACGAATGTTTCTAATGATAATCTCCCGCTTAGAAGTCTTTTGAAGACTGGAGGGTGTCCTTTGGAACAATTCAGTGCATCGTCTAATTTGATCTCCGAGAACAATTCTGTTGATTGCTCCCTGAACAAGTAACTCAAACTCTGTTGCCTTCTCATCCAATCGGCGTAAGTTCTTTCGCCAGAATTGATAATTTCTCCAATCCATAAGTTTTGTGGGTTATCTACTGATACAAAATTAGATAATAAAAAATCTACAATTTCTTTGTCTGAATATTTTCTAGATGTTTTTTCAAACCAGTATTTGTCTTTACGTTTATTAAATGTTGCAACTGTTGCTTTTGATTTGCCTCCATACTTAAAAAAGTCATATTTACGATTTGTAAAATGACTTTTCATTGAAAGATAAGTTTGATATGTCTCAAAAGGACTCATAGTGGAAGTTTTGCTCTAGAAGTTTTTTTCATAAAGTTGAGACGAATAGCGTCCCATTTAAGTCTTTCTTTAAGAGGTTTTGAAATAAGTTTTGTTACTGATTCTACGTCAATATTGTTAATTTCACAATAATGACAAATAGCATCAATGTAGTTTACTTTTTCAATAGCGACTATATTTTCAATTTCTAAAGCAAATTTAGATGGTGTTAAAAACTTGTCTTCTATTGCCTGTTCTAGTTCTTTATTTGTTTCCATACAATTCCAGTTTATCTCTAACAAACTCTCTAATGTATTGGGTGAGTAGTTTGATGTATTTTGATTTGTCTCTTTCTTCATAAATGACGCATTCTCCATTTTCGCAAGACATGATGATTACAAGTTTTTTAACAGGAATACCTGTAAGTTCATAAAACATACAAGCATAAGCAGCACATTGAACAAAATAATGTTCAATCCACTCCCGTGGTTTTGGTTTTTTAGATGTTTTGAAATCGATTATCGCTAATTCGCCATCAAACTCGGCAATACAATCTACAGTTCCCGCTACTCCAAGTACTTTGCTGTATAGGGAACCTTCAAGAGCATAAACATTATTTATACGATTTAAATCTTTCTTCGCAATTTTAAATAAAAATTGAGATAAAGGTTGAACTTCTGGAAGATCTTCATTCTTTAAATGATGTTCAACTAGAGTGTGCATATCAGTTCCACGGCTAGTTGCCTGCCGTGTAATTTTATCTGCTTCTTCTTCTCCAATTTTTTTACGCCAGTTTGCAAAAAACTGGCGATTTTTGTGACTAGTAACAGAAGTAATTGAAACTAACTTTAAAAGTTGTTCTAGATCTGGAACTTTATAATATCGAACACCATCTATAGTTTCTCGCTCAAGTTGAGGGAGATTCACATCAATATGATTGAACATTAAAATCCTGCTTCCATTTTTGCTAAGATATATTCTTTGACAAGACCAGACCGAACGATATCATCAACTCCAAACTCAATTATATCAAAAGATGGCATTTTACGCAAGATGGACATAAAGTCTATAATACCATTTCTTTCATTTGTTTTTACAAGATCTGTTTGAGTGGCGTCACCACAGAAACAAATTTTAGTATTCTCACCAACTCGGGTAATAATTGAATCAAGTTCGTGGAAATTGAGGTTCTGAAATTCATCAACAATCACGATTGCATTATCAAGAGTTGTTCCACGGAGGAATGAAGTACTCCAGAATTTGACTGTTTCTTGTGCTTTCAGATTTCCATAAAGCATTTCAAACTCGGAATCTGAAGACATTTGGAACATATATTTAACCATATTCTTATATGGAATTTGGTAAATATCAGATTTATCATCGTGTGTTCCAGGAAGAAAACCAATTTCCCTTGTAGCAACCAAAGACCTTACAATATAAACTCTTTCGTAAGGACTTTTTTCATCCAAAACATCACATAAAGCATTATAGAGTGTAATAAAAGTCTTTCCAGTTCCAGCGCATCCATAAGCAACAATATGCTTATTTGAAGCATAGGAATTAAAAAGAATTTTTTGATTCTCTGTAAGAGGTTCAATATCAACCAGATAATCGCTACTTAAAGGTTTTCTACGCTTCATTTGACGGGTTGTTAAACCAACCCCGATTGGTTGGTCATTCGTCCTTCTTTTTCTTGCCATACTAGATTTTCTTAACGTTTGAACCAGGCATTTTGGCAGCACGACCTAAAACATCGTTCCACCCAGGATTTTTAGAGATTAGTTTATTTTTCCAATCTCCCACTTCACCAGGTGAAGCACATCCTTCAGACCAATCCCTCTGCCATTCGGGATTGTCCTTGTACCATTGTTGAATATCATGAACACTCATTTCAACAACTCTTTTTTCACCAGTTTCCTTGTGAATAATTGGATAAATTGCCATAAAGTTACAATATCAAGATAATTTATTTAGATCCATTCAAGTGCTTCTGCAACCGATGGAAATTGACCTTTAAAAACTTCTTTGCAAGCAAGTGCAATATCCATGTGTTCTTGCTGCGTCCCATTAGCAGAGCGAAGATTAATATAATGGATCCATGACCTGCAAGAGCCTGTCATATAGATCCTTGTGGGCGTTGCTAAGGGCAGTACAAACCTTGCACACTCCTTTGCCACCCCGTGAGAAAGAAGTTCCTTGTAGAGGCGCATACCCTCCGCAAAATGCTCTTGAATTTTACTCTGAAGAGACAGTTTTTCATATTCACCAATATCATCAATACTATTCTGACGATTCTTTGTATCCTGACGACGAAGATCTGGAACAGGAATATACTCTCCTAGCAAAGAACTATCTGCATACCGTTGCGAAAATTCCTGATAGGTAAAACTCCTATGACGGAGTATTTGTGCTGCTATACCACGATTAGTTTCAATCTCAAGAGTCATAAAAGACTGTTCAAAAACAGACCAATGATTATGCTTAATACAATAAGCAAGCAACTTGGCATAGTTTTCGTTGTCTTGATTCGCAGGATTAGAAACTCTAGCAACATATGCCATTGTTTTCTCTGCATCTGGAGTCACGCTAATAAGTTTTACTGTCATTTCTTTCCAAATCCTTTTGATGTTTTTGCTTCTATCTGAGCAATTTCTTGTTTTACCACCTTGAGTTGTGATCTCATTTCTTTAATTTTATCTTCTGCATAAAGATGATCTTGTTTTACAAGACGTTCAAGAAGTTTTACTAGTTCTTTTGCTCTGCTCACTTTTTGTAATTCTTGCCTTCTAATTTCCGAAATAAGCTGTTTTTCAAAACTTTTCATTTTTAATCTGGGTACCCATCATCGTCTTCAAAAATTTCATCATAATCTAAAATTGGTTTTTTTCCTATTGGTTTCATAGGACTATAAGCAGAAATATCAGAATAAACTTCTGCTTTTAAAGAATCTACAAGCAATTCTAGATTACGAACAATAAGTTTTAGTTTTTCTCTATCCATACCTTATAGTTCTCTTCGTTCATTGTACATAAAAAAAGGGAGGATGTCAATCCTCCCCTAAACTCAAATACGAGTTGCCATATAAAGTTGTGCTTCCAGTAGACGCCTCTCTTTCAGCATTTTTTGTTTAATTAAAATAAGTGCCATTAATTTGCTCCTTTACTTTTTGGGTATTGGTGCGTTGCTTCCCGAATGGTACTTCCGTCACAGTTGTGATCAACGTATTATAATTTATAACAATTTTTTTGTATAAAATGTTACAATTTTTAAAAATCTTAAGAGGTAAAAAAAATGCCGGGAAAATTTTCCCAGCATTTTTGAAATCACTTTCTCTTTTTCTTTTGAGGCTTTTGATATCCCCAGAGTTTTGGATTAATTCTACCGTATCCAAACTCAATACTTTTTAAATTATCACGAAACTTATCCCAATACATATCAAACAGACGAGTTTTAGATCCTCTAGTCAAATCAAAACAAATCTTATCATCTACATTGTATTTTACAATATATGCATCGTTAGGAGCTTCTTTTGTACACACTTCAGCATATGAACCATTTTCAATCATTATGTCACATCCGTAACGTGATTTGCAAGATTCTTTTTCTACAGATGTCCAATGTTCCATATGCTTTACCTCACTCTGAGATTTCTCAATTACTTCATGAAGTTTACTCACGAACGACCACCCCATTTAATATCAGGAAAAGCTTCAGAAACAATTTCTTTGGTTATTTTATACCTTGTTTGAAGTTTTTTATCCTTAACAAGAATTAACATTTCCGCTTCAAGAGGATGAAGTCCTTGAAGAATATTAATGAACATAGTTTCTCTGCGAAGAGAACTCAATCCATCATTTCCACCTTTGATGAAATTATAAAATTTTTGATATTCTTTACGAATAGAAGATTTACCTTGATCATTTGCACCAAGAGAGGTCGTATTTAATTCCGACATCTTTGAAACTGCATCATCAACTTTTTGACTTATAGTTCCACTAAAAGAATTTTGCTCACCAACGCTTGCATATGGAACTGGACCATCTGGTAATAAAGAAATTACACTCTCATCAAAGTTCCAAATAAAAATAGCTTTCAATGAATTATCACCATATTTTCTAAGAAGTTCAACTTTCTTAGCATTTGCCCTTTGCTTTGAAACCAAATTCAAAACTTCAAAAGCAAAGGGATTAATTGGCAAATTATCACTTACTGAACTAATAGATTGTTTAGTAGTAGGTGTTTTACTCTTCGTCTTCGTTGTCGTTTTCGTTGTCATAATCGTAATCAGTATTTTCAAATCTAAAAGCTATAACTTCATCAGGAATAATATTCCCTTGAGTATCAAACATTTCTGGATGAAGTCTTGGGATTTCCCGATAATTCATCATATATTCTCTAGCAACCCATCCCGTCACTAATCCAACTATAAGAAATAATATTGTTAGAAAGGAACCAAATACTAAACTAACTGCTACCATTTCTTTTCTCCGGGAAACTACTATTTTTTCCTAAAAAGGAAGGAAAATTCAAAATAGACGGTCAATTCCCGATTGAGAAAGCAAACCATCTTTTCAAAAATGACGTGGAAAGGTTTTATTTGCTTTCTTTTTCCCCCATTAAGAACAAATTCAAGGCCACGATTTTTGTGGTATGAATTATTTAGGTTCGTCATAAAATATTTTTTTCTTGAAGATATTTTACAGTATCAGTGCATCCACCGATATGATTATCATCACAAATAACTTGAGGAAATGTAGACCCTTCCCCAAACTCTGCGTAAAATTCATCCCTTGTAAAATCTTCTCCCAAATTATACACCACAAATTGATGTTTAGTCAACTCCAAAACTTGTTTAACTTTTTGGCAATAAGGACATCCGTCCTTAGAATATACAGTGAAATTCATAACTCAAAATCCCTCCTCGTCCCAAGCAGATACTTTTAAATACTCGTCAAAATTAAAACTAAATCCAGATCTTCTCCATCTAACCCACTCAAGATTTATAACACTTTTAGGAAAAGATTTAAAAACTTTTCTTGTTATTTTATCACTAATTGCCTTTACATGATACCAATAAATTGCATTATCATATAGATGCTCTTTTGGAAGTAAAAGAAATCTATTAATTTGCTCTTCAAAATTAGAACAATAATGAGCTCCTATGTAAGTTTCACTTCTAATAAAGTGGTCAACATACCAACCAAGTCTATCCTTAGGAACCCTAATAGTATCAACTAAACTATTCTGCTCTAAAGGAATATCAAACAACTCAATCAGATCATCAGTATGACCCCAGTAAATATGATCTCTAGTAGCAAAAAGATATCTAGGATAATGTCCTGCCACAAATATCCTGTTATATGGTTTTTTATCATTATATGTATAATGAATATTTTTTTGATTATTCTTTAAGAAGAAGTCATACATACCTATCATACTTTCATAGGTAAACTTCTGATCCGATCTTACCTTAACAGAATAATTAGTTTCGCAAGCCTTTAAACCGTTCAAAGAAGAAACGATCTGCATATTTTTATTGTCAGTTCCAGGAGAAATTGGATATTTACTCCTAACAAATTTTACCCGTCTTTTTGGAATGGGCATCTTGTCATTTTCCCAACAGGAAATAATTACATTATTGACAAAAGGAAGTTCTAAATAACATTCTGCCACATAATCAGTGTAGTCTGTATAAGGTCCCTGAACAACGATATCAATTTTTTCTGAAAAATCCATATGTTAAAATCCTAAATGTTTTCCTCTTACAAAATTTAAATCATAAGTCGTATAATTTAATGGAAGCTCCTTATTATTAAAAGGATACTTATAAGGGTTAGTATCAACCCAATCTATTCCTTTGTGCCACTCTGGACCCCACTTAGAATACATATATGAAACTTCATTAACATAACGACTATGATATAATTTATCCTTCAGTGAAGGATCTTCTCTCCAAGTTTGAGATCCTGTGGTCTCATAATCTTTTTCTCCGTGCAGATAATGAAGATCTGCGTTTGCTCTTTTCACTCCCTTGAGCATTGTTCTTATAAAATAATCACAATCTTCCACATAACCTGGATAGAAATTTTCATCAAATAATCCACATTCCTGAACTACCCAATCCTTTAAAAGAAATATATCCCAAGCTCCACGATTTCCACCGTGGACAATACCAACATCTTTATCATCAGCTTTGGAAATAAAATTTTCTAAAAATCCAGGAGTAAATGCAACATCATGACTTGAAATAATCCAATATGGACATTTCATAGCACACTTAATTATCATATTCCAAGATCCAGCAACTCCAATATTTGCTGGAAGATGGCACACCTTTATTTCTTTAATGAAAGGATGTGGTTTTTTTGCCAGATTGTCTAGATCCTCAGTCAGTTCACCTCTACCATTATTATCAAATATAAAAACCTTATCTGTAGGATAATCTATACTATCAATAAGTCTTTGAACCCAATGAAATCCATTTACTATGGGAATTCCAATCATAGGAATAGACTTGTTTTCTTTTACTTTTATTTTAATCTTACCCTTTTTAAATCCATAAAAAACCAAGTTTTTTGATTCATCATCAATATTAAAATAAAAATCATCAAAATGATCTTCAAACTTAATATGATTATAGAAATCATTTTCGGTTAAATTTTTATAATAATCATCCCATACATCTTCGGTTTCTAGTGGAATATTTTCCAAGGTTTTTTTAATATGTTCTTGGTCGGAAGTGTTTTCTGTAGAACAAGTAAAAAATACAAGTCCTCCAGGAACACACATCCTAATCATATTTTTAAATGTTTCAATCCAATCTGGATTATATTCAAAAGAACCTAATGAACAGATAACATCATAAGTTTCGTTAGGAGCTCTATAATTTTTACCATTACAAACGACATCTACACAGTCTCCACTCCTAACATCAATTCCAACATATAGGCATCTTTCAAAAAAATTTCTTATAGACCCATTAATGTTTAAACTTCCAACTTCTAAAACACTTTTATCTTCAAAAAACTCTGGATGCTTTTCTTTTAAGTTACTTACAAAATTTACTTGATGATTATATGTCATATGCCACTATTATTCAATATTAATCTTAAGTTTTTTAAGGTTTTCTTCAAGTTGTTTTTTATGATGCTCATTGATTTCATAATTATTTTTAATGTCTAAAAGTAACTCTTTTGCCTCATTAACTTTACCCCACCACCAAGCACCAACTGCTTTCTCAAATAATAATCCATATTTTCCAGGATATTCAACACAAGTTTTAAGAGGTCTTGAATTAAAATCAGAGTATTTTAATCCTCTATCAGCATGAATATAACAATCCTGCCACCACTGCCTTCTTTCAGCAAATCTACTCAATAAGAAATAAGCTTCTGGTCTTTCTGGCATTAGGCATAAAGCTTGCTCTAATAAAGATTTTGCACTTCCATCTCTAGTTCCTTGCTTCTGATAACAGTAAGAAGATCTAATCAATGCTTCGTATGCAAGATTATTATCGGTTGCTCTCTCAGCACACCTCAAAAAATAAGATAATGCAGGAGCAGTATGCCCCTCATCTTCATACCACACCCCAAGATTAAAATTATTCTCAGCATTTTCAGTATCTAAAGAATAAGTATTCAGAAGTTTTGTTAACTCTTCATTTTTACTATTTTTTAAATCAGCAATATCTGGAATAAGATATTGTTCAACTCTAGGAAGACTGAAAATTATTGGCGGCAATTCTAAGATAGAATACTTTTTCAAAATAACTTTGAAATTTCCATAGCAAGAGTGTCCACCATCTTCAAAGACATAATTTTCAATATATTTTATAAGTTCATTATAGTCATAACCAGATGCTAATGACGAAATAAAATCATTTTTAATATCACATAAAGTGTTAAACTTCTCAATTCTATTTTGGTTAGATCCCATCCAACTAAAATGCCAACCTAAATCCTGACAAATTTCTCCTCCATGAGTTACATATTTAATTTCATATCCTTTTCTAAGGAATTCAGATCTAATATGTGTGGCAGGATTTTTTTCCAGAACTCCTTTAGTACATACGAACATAGATCTATCCCAAGGATAAATCTTTGAATTTAAATAATGAACTCTATAGTCTGCTCTACCCTCAAGATTTACCAAAGGAATTTTAAATACAAAATCCTTATTTGACCTTGCTATATTAGCAACAAACTTTACATTAGTAGAATTGATAATCTCATCACAATCACTAACTATAAAGACGGTTTCTTCATCAAATTCATCTAAAAGATTATTTAAATAATCTCTCTGAATTCTTTCTATGCTACCTGTTTTTTGATTAGGATTATAATTCAAATCAAAGGTAGTTGGATCTCCAGGATCAGAAAGATCAATTTCAATAACTATAATTTTATTTTTAGGTAATCCAAGTTCATTAATTACTTTATTGCAAGTAAATTCTTTTGGAGTTCCATCATGTGTATAATTACCTTCAAAGATTAAAAATAAATCGACCTGATCTTTTAATAGTTTTACCCTAAGTTCAAGTAATTCTTTTTCATTATTATATTGAAAACAATCCACTACATTGTGAACCTTTTCATATGGAGAAATACTTGTCATATTTACTTTATAATCATTTTTTCTATCTTTAATATCATACTCTGTGTTTTTTGTTTTGTCAATGAGAATTTTAGAAATGTTCTCATCTACAACATCAATAGAAGATGTTTTTCCTTTCCACCATTCTAAGACTTTTTGCTGAGACACATAATGATTTTTCTTTTGACCATCTTTCACATCATCATCTTTTCCTACAAAAGTAGATTGGAACTTAACTTCTTCTACAAATAAAGGTATAGTATAACACTTTCCTAAACTAGCAAAAAGAATGTTCTCAATCAAAGGCATAGTAGTTTGATTGGGTATTTCAAGACAGTACCCATCATCACGAATAAAAGTATCAATTAATCTCTTTGCATACTTACGTTTAACAATATAAGCAGATGCACCCCAATCATCCCAATATCTCTCACGAAGTTCAAATGTATCATATTCTCCACGAATAGTAAACATCTGAATACAATCAGCGTCCGAAGGAATACTATCAATAAATTCTTTCCAAGTAAAATCCCAATAATCAACAGTTTCTAAACTTAAATCATCCTCGCAGAAGAATCCATAGTCATCATCTGTAGATTCATACCATTCTTTTATTGCTTTTAAATGAGAAACAACACATCCTGTAGTGCCTTCATTTAAACTATCAAGATACTTTCCATAGACTACATCATCACACTCAGAAAATCTTTTTGAAATAATTCCTTTAAGACTAACTCCATAAAATCCAAATTGAGATTCAAGATTATCTCTTCTCTCCAAGCTTTCTTCCAATGAAACATAATAAGAAGAAGGAAATCCATCAAGTTTATTGTTAGTTAATTTTTTAGCAAAATAATTTTGATCGTCAATATTAGTCACATTCCATTTTGTTTTAGATTTAACATAGAAATTCTTTATTTCAGAACACATTTTCTTATTATTATCAATGTGTTTTTGTGCAATAAAATACTCTGTTTGCCATTTATATTCACAATCAGGCATTTTTTTTAATTTATCATTTGATTCAGATTCAATAAACCCTTTAAAATTCTCAAATCTCTTATGATCTGAATGAGGAATATGAATCATATTATAATCATATTTCAATTTAACATGATCCAACCCATACAATTCCAATCTTTGGCATATTTCATCATCTTCAAAAGCATAATACTTAGTAAAAGTTTCATTATATCCACCAATACTAAGTAGATTTTCTTTAGAAACAAAAAGCATTCCTGTCAAAAATTTATAGAAATGAGAATACGTATTAACATATTCTGCTATTTCTTGTATTGTCATATTATTAATATCAATTACAGAATTTCCAGTATTAGGATCTATAAACTCTGGACTTTCATGTTGTTGATTTCCCGAAACAAAAGAAGATTCACTTGGAATATAATTTTCAAAAAAATCCTTATAAGGATTAATAATATAATCAGTATCTAACTTTAAAATATAGTCCCCAGTAGCCATACTAAGAGCTAAATTTAAAGGTTGAGGCTGATTGAAATATTTTTCGTCCTCAACTCTTACAATTTTAATTCTTTTATCTAACTTTGTTAGATAGTTAATTGGTTCATCAGAATTCCAATCAACAATGATAATTTCTTTGATTTGATCACAAAGTAACCAGGATGACAAGGATACTTTAAGAGCATTAGCACGATTTTTACACGCACAAATTACTGAAACGTTCATAAACAACTCAAAAAATAACTATTTTTAATATAACTATATAGAAATCCATTCGGGACAATATAAATCACTAGTGTCCCAATCAGATAGGTCTCCCGAAAACCATTTCTTAGGAGCAACAACTTTCTTAGAGTCTGCCAACCAAGCACCCCACCAACTATAAGAACTGTTGGCAATGACATGATACTTACACAAACTCATTAGACATAAATCAACTAAAGTATTATTAGATTTTGATATCTTAAATCTTTCATTCTTAAAGAAGAATTGTTTTTCACACCAATCAGGATCATCAGAAAGAACAATCACAGGAAGATCTAAATCTAAAACTTCAAGTGCCTGTTGATAATAATTAAAATCTAATAATGGAAAGTTTGGATCAGTAACATAATCACTCCTTCGAATATGTAAAGCAATTACTTCTGATTTATCAAACACACCATCAACATAAGTTTGACACATCTTTTGTGTAAAATTAGGAAACTTAAAGTCTTCTCTTATTTCATCCTCTATGTGCTTAAAATACTTTTCTGTTTGTAGGTATCCAAATAGATTACTATTATCTGGAAAATTATAAAACAATTTTTCATCAAATGTAAATGATGATTCTTCTATGGTAGAAAAATTAGTCATTTGAACCATATTGTTTATTATATTTGGGAAATTATATAAGTTCACATCAGATGCCTGAACTCTTTCATCATTAGTCCCAAATATACCAGATAAAGGAATACAAAAATCATAGTTATGATATCTTGCAATCCCCTTTAAACCAGCATATTGGAACATTTGATTTCCCAATCTACCTTTATTTCCAAGTTTATTAAATGAAATCATTTTTTAATATGCAGTACCAAAATATCTTCTTCAACAAAATGCTGAATTATTTTAAAATTTTTAAAACATTTGAGAATATTTTCTTCAGTAACATCTGACCAATCTTCAGCAATATAAGTTCCAAATAAACGATAATCATCAATTAAGATAATTGCTTCATTTGATTTATAAAGATGATCAATTGAAATGCATTCTTCAATCACAGGGCAATCTTTTTCACCTTTAGCAGTATCTAGTGAAGACCAATGTCCATCTAACCAAAAAATGACTCTATCAGTTTCCTTTAAACTATCAAGAATTTTTGGTAGAACTTTTACAGTGTCTCCAAAAAGATTTTGAATATTATAATACTTTTCTCTATTTTTTATTTCGTCAAAATATTCATAATATTTTTCTGATAATTCTATAGTATATAATGTTTGAAAACTATTTCTAAGATTAACAATAGTCTCTCCACCAAAAGTTCCAGACTCAATAAAAATATTATATTTACTGATTATCTGATCTAATTTTTTTACAATAGTATTTACGTTATTATGATTAATAAAACTCATTATTCTTCAAAAATATACTGCTTTACAAATTTTTGAGAAACTCTAAGTAAATATGCAGAATTATCTTGAAATCCAAATGTCATCAAATAATCATCACCATACTCACACATACCAACGGCAAATTCAATACTTGCATTTAAAAAGGAAAATTGCTTGGAAACTTTAACAATATTCCAGTCATTATCCCAGAGCACAAAACGATGCCTATAAATTCCATCCTTTCTTCCAGCATCACTTTTAGTTAAGTATGTTTCATGATTAAGGCAAAAACGGTGATTATCGTCATAAGGAATTACCTGAGATCCTCCACGAAGATCAATAGTACCAAAATCTTTCCATTCTTTTAGTACAATTTGCTCTGTACGATTTGTTTTCATATCATACTTAACAACTTCCGTACCATTAGTCCACTTAACAAAATGGAATGGCATATCAATAATTGGCATCCAATTCTTTTCGCAATATGAACCTTCATCACCAATATTTCCTGGAGTTGGGATACGATATTGAGCAACCTCTTTAACTCCATCTTCAGTGATTTCAATCTCAGAGAGTTCCATTCTACCAGTACCCTTAGTATCTAGATCCCTACGAACTCCTGAAACATAAAGTTTCCCGTCCCATCTAACAATCCTACAATCTTCAAGACCAACAAAGTCCCAAAGTTCTTTATCAGGGAACTTAGATGTGTCAATTCTTTCATACCACTTGAGTTGCATATTCTCATCAATCTCACCCATTACGTTATTAGTTCTTAGTCTAATATCATTTTCGGGGTGAATATAAACCAAAGGACCCCAGTGATGTTCAAATTTTCTTTTCTCAGAATGATATAGCGTATAGTTGATATTGCGAAGATTTACAAGAATAGTTCCATTATCGTTGTAAATAGAAGGATTTGTAATAGCAGGTCCCTTTAAATACTTTGCTGGAAAAATTAAAGGATGAATAGACCCTTCATTTTCCAAAGCCAATTTTACAAAATTATCGTCCATACAAGATTATTATCTAAAATAGAAAGGTTTAAAATCATTATAACACATAAACTTCAAATCAATCAAAAATTTTTATTTCCCTATAGGTAGAATCTGTCTCTTCATTAATTCTTTTTTTTATTTCTGCACGCTTATCGTTATAAAAATAAACGCTGCGAGAAAGTTCTATAAATTCCGAATCAAATTCTTTATTTTTTTCTTTTTGACGAAGTTTATTTTCAATTTTCCACAATGTCTGATTTACTTCTTTAAGTTGAATTTCATACTCCAAAAGATATTGAGTCAATGTAGATTTAATTTTATTGAGTTCTTCCAACTCTTTACGAATATATTTATTGTCTGATAAAAATGCTTTAATTTCTAAGATTGTAATCTTATCAATTAATTCTCCCACAGAAACTGGAATTGTAATCTTCATAAAACTTCCTCAATTTTATTTCTAATTTTCAGTATCCTAGTTTTCCACCAATTTGCAACTTCATCAGGTCTAATATGATTCATTAAACACTTCGTATATGCTTCCTCCCAAGTCTCCGCAAAAATCCAAGGAGGATTTTCTTCATACTTGAAGGTACATTCTATTTCCTTTTTTGATCCAACAACCACAGGTATTGCTCCATTCATAGATGCTTCATAAAGACGAAAACAATCCAAAGATGAATTTCCACGTCCACAAGGAACAAAAATAGACTGAGAATATATCTCACACATCTTTTCTTTCTCTATCTGATTCCCGATAACATGATTGTGAAGTTGAGAAAATATGTTTAACATTTCTATTCTATCAGATTTTATTTCCCCAATAAAAGACCAGTCATATTTTTTTTCTATTGAAAATGACTTGCACCCATTCGTATATCCAAGTGGAAAGACAAGTGTGTTTGGACTATAGTTATAATATGGATGATGATAATTTCTCAAAAACAAGTCACAGTAGTTACCCAACATATTATAATCCCACTTGTTTTCTTGATAGAACTCATCGGACAATAGTATTATTATTTTGGGATTTATTCTTTTTATAACTTTTTTAATATTGTAGAAATCGTGAGTTCTTGATGAAAAAATAAAAGCATCATAATGCTCTTCTAAACTTTCTATTAAGTAAGGTGGGACTTCTATGACCTCGCCTTTTGGGAGAATATCACTTAGGATAAAATCCTTCTCCCAAGCACCTTGTTCAATCGCTATCTTCATTCCAAATTAAATGTTTTTCTGATATGCTCAATAATATTTTTATTTTTAGATACTACTCCTAACCCGAATGTGTGAGTGAAATTACATTTGGGAAGGTCAATTTCTTCAAAAAACTTCTTGACTCCATAAGTAACATTCCCATTAAAGTCTTCAACACAAGTATCGTGGAATAGAATCACTCCATCATCCTTAACAAACTTACTCCAAGTCTCATAATCATTCTTAACTGATTCATATAAATGGTCTCCATCTATATGGAGGATATCAATTTTTTGATTCCAGTTTTTTGCTACTTCACTAAAGTCTCCTTTAATAATGGTAGTATTTTGTGTGAGGAAAAGTTTTTCTCTCTTTGCCATTACATAGTTGTATTTTGCTTCAGTATCTTGTTCACCAATAAAACTATCTCCAGTAAAGTTATCAATACTATAAACGTGTCCTATTCTTGGAATAGCAAAGGAGAATGCAGAAAATCCCCAATCAGTTCCAAGGTCAACAGTTACTTGTGGTTTTAAATACGAAACTAACCATTGGGCAAATGGTCTATGACCATACCAGGCAGTTGCTGGAATATCATCTAAGTTAGTTAAAAATAAATTATCAATTGCTTGCTGTCTTTCTGGAAGTCTTATTGTGTTATCAGAAAATGCTGTTGCAAAAATGGTAATGTTTGGATTATTCAAAACCTTTGAAACACCTACAAGATTGGAAAAAGCATCTCCAAGATATGAATTACCAAGATTCATAGCCTCACTTACTGCGTGAAAAGCATAGTTTGCAGATTTACCATTTTGACCTAACTGCAATAAAATTTGACTACAAATTATAAACACTTCAATTCTAAATGAGTTGAAATATGCTTTAGAATTCTCTAGATATTCTTGTCCATACTCTAATGCCTTTTCTGCATTTTTGACTTCACAATAATGTCTAAACATAAACCAAATATAATATGAATTCGTATTATCCTTCTGATATTCTCTTTCACAAATTGAAAGATAGAACAACTCTTTATCTATTGAACGATTTATTTTTTTAGTAATTTTGATATTTGTATCAACTGAAACTTCTTGAGGATGTTCATCAGTAGAAACAAAGTTTGGCATTTCATGAACAGAATTTTCCCATCTATAATTTTTAGTGCGATGAAATCTAAGATAAATTTCTTGTGACTGTTCTATACTATCATCACCATTATCATTATATCTTTGGTGTTTAAATGCTGTTAAACCTTCAGCAACCACATCAAGACCTTCTGGAAAAAACTCATTAACATTTTCATTAAAGTCGAGTGAAAATGCCCAGTCAGTTTTAACATAAGAAAGTGCTTGATTTCTCGCTACTGAAAAGTCAAACTCTTCCCTTGTTTGTGGATGTTCATAAACTTCAATACCAGAATCACGAAGTAACTGAACTGTATTGTCTGTGCTTCCAGTATCAACTACAACCGTGTGATAAAACTTTTTGGAGTTCTTAATAAACTTCTCAATATTCTTCTCTTCATTCTTTGAAATGGCATAAAGTGTGACTTTCATATCAGTTTCTTTTGGGGTATTTATTTTTTTATGGCACCAGTGCCATACTCCTTGAGAATATGGGTGATTTAAGTTTCCATTTAGAAAGAATAGTTGTTTACCTTTAAAATATTCATCTACCGCATCTCTAACTTCTTGCCAACAGGGAGCATAATCATCTCCGCAAATTAGTCCACCAGGTTTAATTTTTGGATACCAGGAAGTAATATCATCCAAAACACTCTTGTAATCGTGAGCACCATCTATAAAAATAAAGTCAATACTTTCATCCTCAAACATAGATGATGCTTCTATACTTTTTGATTTAATAGTATGAACTACATCATAAACATCGCACAACTTTAGATTTTTTTCATACTCATCAAAAAGACTTGTATTAGTATCCTTAAAATATTGTATCCATTCTTGATGCCAATTTTCATCACTACCATCAAAAGTATCAATAGCATAAAATTTAATATTTTTCCCAGAAGATTTAATCAACTGTCCCATACAAGAAGTTGATTTTCCTCTCCAAGTTCCAATCTCAACAAAAACAGAGTTTTCTGTAGCAGATTTAACTGCCATTTTATAAACTAAATCTGAATCAAAAAACCCAGGAACATCAGTCCAATTCATCTTCAGTTCCTCACTTTTTCGTTTTCTCTTAAGATGTTAGTTTTAGTAGGACCCCAATCATTATTAGGATTCACATATGTTTGATAAAAGTCATATCCTCCACGAATGAGATTCAACGAAGAAACTGAGAGTGCCAAAATAACTAATTTTTGAACCAGTCCAATTTGTTCTTGAATTTGGTTATCCAGTTTGATTCTATCTAAAATACTTCTTTGATGAAGTTTTGGAAGTTCAACTTCAGTTTCAGGTTTTCTTGTATAAGTCCAAGTGCTTGTTTCAAAGTCATATTCGGCAAGATTGGCGTGGTCATAATTTCTCATAATTGGAGAGCAAATATAAGGAATCTCCTTATCAATATGCCCAATACTCAAATCAATCAAAATGGGAATTTCAGTCTCAGTAATACAAATTACGTGAGTTGAAAGCATTTTATCCTTTTCATAATTGTTCTGATGAAACCCAGGATATCCCATCAAAAATAGTCCTGGTGGATCTTTTAGAGTCACCATTAGACTACACTCAACCATTCGGGATTTAATACCTTCTTTATGTAAGAGTTTGTGAATAATATCACTCATACTCACACAATAACCTGAACCTGCTTGTAGCATTCCAGAGGTCTTTAAATTATCTACAACGCCTTTGATAATCTTAAAGTATTCAGTTTGAGTTACGGGATGATTTTTCATAAGTATGTGCTCCAATCAATACAAGGGGATAACAGAAATTTGTGACAATGTGTAGAATAACCAGGAAGTGAGGATATTAATCTTCTACCTCTTTGTGAAAGTTCTAAAAACTTCTGATGGTCATTAGAAGGTTCACAATAAGATGAATGACTTCTGTGTATATGTATGTCTTCTAAAAGAGTACCAAATTTAACCGCAAATGTATTTGTGGTAGATGGAACTGGCATCCAGTGAGATGAATCTGTATGAATTATTTTAGTTCTAAAATCATCATACCAGTGCATATACTTGTCTTTATGGTCATAAAGAGTCGCATAGTGAATAGGAAGTTCAAATGCTTCTGCTAAAATTTTATCCCAATTTGGACGATGAATATAATCGTCTTCAAGGAAGTAGACGATAGTATCTTCATCTAATTTTTGACTCTCAATATACTCTAAAGTTCTTAAGAAACTCTTTGCTTCCCCACCTTCATTTATAATATGAACATTTTTTTCTTCTTTGAGGAAAGTGTCTTCTATTTTTCCATAATGCTCATCGTATATAATTGTATAGTTTGTAGTTTGTAGATTATAAGTTCTCTTAAAGTTTTCAAATACTTTTTCTTTATTCCACCAGTCTGGTCTTTCTCTTGATGGTTGCTCTTGAATTTTTGAATAATAACAATGCCTTAAAAATACTTCAATTTTCATAAATGTTGAATACACTATAAAGTTTTACGTTTTCTTCACCAATCACTTCTTCTGGTGATCTTGATTTTCTTTCTAACTTTGGACGAATATTATGTAAGTCTTTAACTCCCCACTCATTATCTTTTTCTTCTGCACAAGTATTTAATATGTTTGAAAAGTCGTGTTTATGAGGTTCTATATTTAAAAACTCATATATTGAATTGAGTTCTTTTTCTGGGTCTTTAATTAAGTTATTATACTCCACTAAATGTATTTTTTCTCTATGATGACGCAATCCGTAAATTAAACTTTCATATACATCTGAAGTATAAAATCTCCACAAATATTCTAAACGATTGTCTGTAGTAATTGGCAAATTGTCATTCTTTAACCGATCGTCAATAAAGTTATTTTCATCTTTATCAATTAAAGTTATAAAAGATGTAAGAACTTCTGGAATCGGTCTATAGGTTGCAACAATTTTTACTTCATTATCTAAAAATTTTTCTGTAGATAAAACGTTTCTTGGCCATCCCCGATGTTTATCTAGAATATATTTTTTAGGAATGTGGTTATAAAAATTTGATAGAATTGCATTATATGTATTATATTGTACCTTTGGTTTATCATAGGTATATTGTATATCAGACATATCAAAAGCTTTATCTAATACACAAAGTAAATCCGCAAGTGGTGATGTTGGTGTTGTGTGTATTTCTGGATGCTGACTTAAAAGAGAACCTAAAAGTGTGGAACCAGACCTAGCCAAACCAGAAAGAAAAAATAATGTTTTCATAAAAATAGTTTAATTTAAATTCTTGAATCTAAATATCTAATTGCTACCATACTTCCCCAACCAATACTAGCTTGTTTCCAGTTATTTCCTCCCATAACAGTTTGAACTGGAGTATTTCTCTGTACTCTATCATTTGTTCCCAAAACTCCATTTCCAGCATTTCCACTATTAGCTGGGTTATTATTTGACCCCCAAGTCCACAACTCACCGTTAGTTTTAATGGCAACAGTAGCATAGTCCCCAGAACTAATTGTTTGCCAATCTTTAGTATTATTCCATACAGTAGTTGGAGTTGGTCTATCAGTAGTATCATTCACGCCCAGTTGTCCAAATCCATTATAACCCCAACACCATAAAGATCCATCTTCTTTAATAGCAAAAGTGTTGTATCTCCCACAATCAACCTCCTTCCAGTTATTACTTGCACTAAATTCTTGTACTGGTGTAAGACTATTAGTTCCAGTTTGATTATTTCCCAGTTGTCCAAGATGATTTCTACCCCAAGCCCATAATGTTCCATCTTCCCTAATGGCAGACGTGTGATGATATCCGCAAGAAACTTTCTTCCAACCTGTTATACGAGTTGCCCCAGCACTTATTTGTCTTGGAGTAGATCTAGCATTTGTACCCTGGACTCCCCCATCAAATGTTCCATCCCCTATCTTTCCAAAATTATTTTCACCCCAAACCCATAATGTTCCATCCGTTCTTATTGAAGCATAATGGGATGAGTTAATTGAAATTTCTTTCCATCCAAATAATCCACCCGCCTCAGCAATACTTATTTGTCTTGGAGTTGATCTTCTAGTAGTTCCTGTGTTATCTCCAGTAAATACATATCCCCATCTCCATAAAGATCCATCATTTCTAATTGCTATAGCACCAAAACCACCTGCACCTTGAATCAATCTCCAACCAGTCAAACCTCCTGGCGAAGCAAGACTTATTTGTCTTGGAGTTGATCTATTTTGATTTTGAGTATTGTCTCCTATATTACCTTCAATATTATCCCCCCAAGCCCATAAAGTTCCATCACTTTTAATTGCATAACTACCATTATATCCCTGAGCTGAACAATGAATCCAATTAGTACTACTAGTATATTCTTGTACTGGAGTTGATCTACCCTGAGTATTATTAATTCCCAACCCACCATTATTATTATCCCCACAACTAAACAACTCACCATCTTCAACCACATTTTTCTGAACAAAAGTATCATCAAAAGAATTAACTCTTCCACCTTGAGTAAAATTATAGAATGTTGCCATTTATAGATGTCTCCAATAATTATTTTCTCTATAAATCACAGGAGTATTCATTCTTTCTCCCCAAATTTTAAGGTAATCTAATATATCACTATTTATTTTTTCTTCATTACTATTTACAACTCTTAAAAACTGCCCATCCCCTTTATTCTCCACACTTACAAGAACCTTACATTTATCTGGTCTCATTTCTTTTGGCAATAACTCTTGTGCCCAAGCACAATAATATTTTCTACAAAACTCTGGACGAACTCTATAAATTTCACATCCACATTCTCCAAGAAATTTACAAGGAGTTCCATTCCCAAAGGGGTGACCATATGCTTCTCCATAAGGAACAATACAACATTCCTTACACTCACCACACTCTCTCATAGGTTATAAATCTCTCCAGTAGGTCCGTGTATTTGAGTAATACCAAGAACTTTCATATTTACAATATTTTTTTCATCAATAAACTTATATAAACATCTTTCAATATCAATAGAATTTCCAATACTCAATACCCAATCCATATATTGAATTGATTTTTGATTGATTTCATAAATGTCGTAAATTAAAGTAGAACAAAAACTCCATAAACCAGTCGTAACTTGCCCATCTATTCCCATTAAGTCTTTAAAATATTCAAGATTTTTATTATTAAACTTACATACATTAAACACATAATAATTCATAAGACATCTTGAACAATAATCATTAATATCAAAGTTTTCATTCAAATAATATCTTCCAGTTAATTTAAAAATCCTGTGATGGTATAGAAATATCTTATCAGTAATAATTTTTTCAAAAGCATTTCTCATTCCAATACTTTCTAAAATTGATTTACCAAAATCAAACTGATTTGGATTTGAATGTAAGTTTTGATAAGTCTGTTTTAATGTATCATCATCACAACATTCTAAAAATATATCAGAACTTTTTATCAACATTTTTCTATACTTTTCTTCAAGTTTGAACTCTGAACATTCAACTAATAGAACTGTAGAGTTTGGTACTTTTTCTCTGACCGTTTCTATCGTCTTAAGAGTCTGGTTAAGTCTATCTTCTGATAAGTTATGAAAACTACCGTTTTTAAATGGCAGTAATGCTGAAGTTATAATAAAAAGAAATTTATAGTCCATAGTGAATTGATGAATATTTTGGTAGAATTTTTTCGTTGTTGAGTATATTATTTACTCTTTTTTCCCAAAGTTCAAGATTGTCAAGATGTTCTGAAAAAGAAAAATGATGCCAACTTGTAGGATATAAAGTTCCTATGCCATATTTGCCATAACCCGAAAGGTTATATTCTGGAGTCTGGTCGTAACCAATAGGATACATTAAACGATATGGAAATCCAACTTGGTCTGCTCTTAATGTAAGTAGTTGGGAAGTATCTATTCTTGTAAGACCATTTTCAAATACAGAAGTCATAGAAGGTTCTCCAAGTTCTTTCCAAGAACTCTTACTTATCATTAATAGCGATTGGGCAGCATAGATGTGATTTCTCATATATGTATGAGAAACATTTTGGGCATTTCCACAAAAAGATTGATTATCCTTCACCCACTCATAAACTTCTTCAATAAGTTCTAAGTTATAAGGTAGACAGTCTAAATCTAAAAAACAAACAACACCATCATTATTATTCAACAACCAGTTCATCATTTCCCCGTGCTGTTGATACACTCTTAAAAAATCTTTGTGCTCAACGGAATGATATTCAACTGTTATTCCTATTTTATCACAACAACTTTTATGTTGTTGTACTATTCTATCTGGTATTTTTGTTGAATAAAAAGTATAAAATATCATAACAAACCTCTTTCTTTCATAAAGTCTTTGAACTCTTGTATCTGTTCATCCCAGACTCTTGGTTTTGTTTGTCTAAAAAGATGAACATTTGGACCATACCAATAAGTATTCTTTTCTGAATGTTCCCAGATATAATAATCTAAAATGGGAACAAAAACACAAACTTCTTTCCCAAGTGCTCCAGCAATATGAGCAATAGAAGTACAAGAAGTAATCACTAAATCCATATTATTTACGATAGAAACCGTATCTGTAAAATCCTTTCTATCATCAAACTGAATAACTGATGAATAATCATTTACTTCTGGAGTTTCATTTGGGAGTTGAAGTGAATATAATGAATGTCCAGAATCTTCAAGAACACTCATATAGTCTTTGAGATATGTGTTCCTAAAGTGTGCCTGGTCAAAACCAGAGCTAGATGCCCAGAACATCCCTATCTTAAAGTTTTTATCTTCTTTAAGATATGAATACTTCTTTTCTTTCTCTGGTAGTGGTTTTATATAATCCCCATACCACAAATCTTTTGATGTGAGTTTTAGGTAATATGGAATCGCAAGAGCATATACCCATTCAGCATCATCAGGAACTTCTCTGTCGTAGTTTAGAATATACTTTTCAGTCTTTCTTGATATTTCTAAATCACTATGAATACAGTTATATCCATTATACTCAAATATTTTAATCAAATCTTTTCTTGTTGTTGTCCATATAGGTTTCATTCCCAAGTCTTCAAGATGCTTCATAAAACGAATGTGTATAAACTCATCCCCAGCACCACATTTAGTATCAACTATTAAAGTTTTATCTGGTGAAACAGTTCCATCCCATTTCTTATAGTCATATCTTTTTTCTAAATCACTTTCTTCTTCTCTTAAATAATGTCTTAATCCTTCAACTACATCATCTTGACGAAAATAGTGCCCAGAAAGATTATGCCAGGCAGCATCTTTAATTTCTTTTGATGCATTTGGCATCTCTAATACTTGGAAAAGTATCTCCTCACACTTTTCTTTTTCATTTATTCCAGAATAAGCAAAACTTTCTTGTATTATAAGTTCTGGATCTTTTGGAGTTATTCTTTTAAGTTCTTTGATGAATGGTAATGCCTTATCTGGATAGTTTTGATTGTTATATGCTGATATTAAATTAGTTTTAAGAATATATTCCTGATCAGAGTTTAATGGAAATGAGAGTATCTTTTCTCCAAACTTAATAGCATTTTTGTAGTCTTTTATATCAAAACACAACTTTGCCAATTCATCATATTGTTGAAATGTGTTTGATTTCTTTGCGAATGAATCTATAACAGAACTTATAGTTTCTTTCTCACCCCAAGAATTCAAAGTTTTTATAACAACTTCAAGTGGATTCATACAAAAATAATGTATTTGAGGTATTTAGTATTCTCAATTAGTTGTAAATTTTATTGCCGCATTATTAGATACATAATGATCCGAAATAAATCTCCAAGAATTACTTGAAGTAAATTCTTGTCTTGGAGTTGATCTATTTTGTGTAGTATTATCTCCCAGTTGTCCCAATGTATTAGAACCCCAAGCCCATAAAGTTCCATCAGTTTTGATTGCTGCTGTATTATTATTACTCGCACAAACTTGTTTCCAGTTATTACTTGCACTAAATTCTTGTACTGGAGTTGATCTCCATCCAACGCTAAGATTAATACCCAATTGACTAAAACTATTACTTCCCCAAACCCATAAAGTTCCATCAGTTCTTATTGCTGTGGAATGATCAAACCCAGCAGAAACTTGTTTCCAACCATTAATGCCAATACCTGCACCAGCACTTATTTGCCTTGGCGTTGATCTAGACTGTGTAGTATTATCTCCAACTTGCCCACCCGAATTCCATCCCCATCCCCACAAAGTTCCATCAGTTTTTATTGCTAATACATGATATCCACCAGCAGAAACTTGTTTCCAATTAGTGCTTGATGTTGCTTCTTGTCTTGGTGTTGATCTTGCAGTACTTCCTGATGTATTTTGCCCCAATCCTCCATTAATATTAGATCCCCAAGACCATAAAGTTCCATCATACCTAATTGCTAGTCCAAAATTAGATCCACCAGAAACTTGCGTCCAACCATTAATACCAATACCTGCACCAGCACTTATTTGCCTTGGTGTTGATCTAGATTGTATAGTATTATCTCCCGCAGATCCATAACTATTTTGCCCCCAAGACCATAAAGTTCCATCATCTCTTATCACATAAGGATTAAGATTTAATCCACAACTAATTTGTTTCCATCCAGTCAAACCACCTGCGGCCGCAATACTTATTTGTCTTGGGGTTGATCTAGTTACTCTAGTATTATCACCGATAGATGGAATAGGATAATTGGCACCCCACATCCATAAAGTTCCGTCAGTTTTAATTGCCCCAGAAACACTTCCACCGCCGGAAATTTTCTTCCAATTACAACTTCTAGTAAATTCTTGTGTTGGAGTTGATCTATTGGCAATTGTATTATCTCCAATTTGACCACTATCATTATACCCCCAAATATATAACTCTGCGGGATATGCAATAAGTGCAGAAAATGCCGAATTTAAATTTGGATATACTGTTGCAACATAATCTTGAGTAACTAATTTTTTACCAAGATCTACTCCATTACTGTCTTTGAAATTGGTAGTTGGTTCGTATACCATAGGTTAAAATTTTTTAGTTTTTAAATTCTCTACAATTACGACATCAAATACTTCTTCTTTTGTTGTGCAATTATCAATTTCTTGAAGTTTTGCATATTCCCAATCAAATGCTTCCTGAACTTTTAAATCAATTTGTTGAACTATGTATTCCAAATCAGTCTTTGAAACATTAATCCAAGTGCTATCACTAAACTTATATAGAACAGTTTCCGTTTCAGGAAGTGCCGTTAGTTTATTAATAAATTGAGTTCTTTGTTCTCTTGATGTTAATATTGATAAATCTGTGTTTTGTATATTGAGAGTTAAATATTGATTTTCTTTTTCTCTTCTTATTGGTGAGAGTTGTTGTTTATATTCATCTTTGATTTGATCTAATGATTTATCAACAACCTCATAATTAAACTGTGCTTTTTGAATATCATTATCAGTAATTATTTCCCAATCTGTATATCTTAAAACTTGAGACCTCTCATCATATTCTGGTTGATTTAATACTACTTCTAAAAGAAAAGTGGTTGAATTAATTTCTAATGGTACATTTTCATAATCCCTTGGTCCAATTCTTTCTTCTATTTCATTATCTTCCAAGTCCGAATTAATAAAACGATAATTAAACTTAATTGGACCTAGAAGTAGTTGTGAATTATGAATGAGTGCGTACATATCTTTTTTGACTATTTATTGTTAGTTAAGTTCAACACCAGCTTTAATTGCTACTGTATGATTAAATCCAGTAGTAACTTGTTTCCAATTAGTACCTGATGTAAGTTCTTGTCTTGGAGTTGATCTGGATGCTCCTGTAGTATTATCACCTATTTGTCCATTTCCATTTCCACCCCAAGACCATAAAGTTCCATCAGTTTTGATTGCTCTAACGGCCGATGTTCCTCCTGCAGCATATTTCCAGTTATTACTTGCAGTAAATTCTCTTGTTGGTACTGACTTGGGAATATTAGTATTATCTCCTATTTGTCCACTAGCACCAGCACCCCAAACCCATAATCCACCACTATAATTGATTGCTATGGTATGTTGATTTCCTGTAGAAACTTGTCTCCAATTATTTAATCCAGTTATTCCAACACTTATTTGTCTTGGCGTCAATCTATCTATATTTGTATTATCGCCTATTTGTCCAATTACATTATCTCCCCAAACCCATAAGGTTCCATCAGTTCTTATTGCTGCTGTATGAAATCCTCCAGCAGAAACTTGCGCCCATCCAGTTAAACCGCCTGCGGCCGCAATACTTATTTGTCTTGGTGTCGATCTTTGTATAGTAGTATTATCACCTAGTTGTCCATCAGTATTAAGTCCCCAAGCCCATAAAGTTCCATCATTTCTTATTGCTGCTGTATGATATCCTCCAGAAGAAACTTGCACCCATCCAGATAAACCACTGGGTGGTAATGCAGCAATACTTATTTGTCTAGGTACGGATCTTCTAGCAACTAAGAATGTACCTTGATTATCACCTATTTGCGTACCTCCATTATCACCCCAAACCCATAAGGTTCCATCATTTCTTATTGCCGCACTATGAAACCTTCCGCCAGAAATTTGTTTCCATCTATCAATACCAACACCAGCACCAGTACTTATTTGTCTTGGAGTTGATCTATTTCCAATAGTATTATCACCTATAGATCCATAAGCATTACTTCCCCAAGCCCATAAAGTTCCATCAGTTTTAACTGCCAATGTATGGCTATATCCACTAGAAACTTGTCTCCAGTTAGTGCTTGAACTAAATTCTTGTCTTGCAGTTGATCTGACTACTTGAGTATTATCAGGTACATTATTTCCCCAAGCCCATAAAGTATCGCCAATAAATTGATCCACTAACCAATACTCATCCGCAAAGTAAAATTCTAAATCTCCTTCTGGTGATAAAAACTGGCCAGGCATCTATCTTACCCTCCTTTTAACTCATCAATTTGTCTTTGCTGTTCCTTGATTGCTTCAATTAATAATGCAACAATATTTCCGTAAGAAACTGTTTTTAGACCTCTATGGTCAACAGTAACAACTTCTGGAAGAATCTTTTCTATTTCTTGTGCGATCACACCAATAGAACCTTTATTATGGTTATCAATCCAATCATAATAAACCCCATTCATATTAAGAACCATATCTAATGCATTTGAAATAGATCTTATATTTGTTTTTTGAGTTTCATCTGAAAGTGAAGTGAATATAGTTGCAGATAAAGTTCCTGTCGAATCATTAAATGTAAGCTTACCCGTTGATATATTAATGTTTGTTAGAGAACCAGCAGCAGTCTGGTTGGTAAATAATGGATAATATGCTGTACCACCAGGAGCGTTAGCAGTAATAGCACCAGTTCCAGATACACCTTGAGCACCTTGAGAACTCTGAGTACCCTGAGTTCCTTGAGTACCCTGAGTACCTTGAGTACCCTGAGTACCTTGTCTTCCTTGTAATCCTTGAAGACCTTGAACACCTTGAACACCCTGTGTTCCTTGATTAGCAATACCTTGAGTACCCTGAGTTCCTTGAGTACCCTGAGTCCCCTGGTTAGCAATACCTTGAGTTCCCTGTGTTCCTTGAGTACCCTGAGTTCCTTGAGTACCCTGAGTACCTTGTCTTCCTTGTAATCCTTGAAGACCTTGAACACCTTGTGTTCCTTGGTTAGCAATACCTTGAGTTCCCTGGTTAGCAATACCTTGAGTTCCCTGTGTTCCTTGAGTACCTTGTATCCCCTGAGTTCCTTGAGTTCCTTGAGTACCCTGAGTTCCTTGGGTACCTTGAGGACCTACCTGCCAGGATGCGTTTCCAGTACCAGTATTATATGTTACTGTTAACCCCGTTGTTGGTAAGTTGACTTGTCCTGGTAACCATCTTAAGTGACCAACATTATTTCCATCGCTGTTGACTGTTGCAAGTAATAACCACCCTTCACCTGGAGACCAAGTGGAGTTTGGGTATGCTATTAATCTAAATTTGGTTTGATCACTAGTGGCACCCTGTCCTGGAGTCACCTGATAATATAATCCTTCCCAGGCAGCCATAGGAACTCCAGCTGCGGTGCAAGTAACTGTAGTGGTTACGTTAGAACTATTATAATAAGTAATAGTTCCTGATGTTGGGCAGTTTATATCAATATATCCATTAACACCAAATTCAGTATTTTCTACTGGAATTGCAATAACTCTAGTGCCCCATAAGAGAGAAGATCCAGTCCAAGTAACTAATCCACCACCACTCAACGAATATTGTGCGGTAGATGTTCTATATTCCGTTTGACCAGTACGTCCTTGAGTACCCTGAGCACCCTGCGTCCCCTGAGCACCTTGAGTTCCTTGAGTACCCTGAGTACCTTGTGTTCCCTGGTTAGCAATACCTTGAGTACCCTGTGTTCCTTGAGTACCCTGTGTTCCCTGTGTTCCTTGATTAGCAATACCTTGTGTTCCCTGTGTTCCTTGAGTACCCTGAGTTCCTTGAGTACCCTGTGTTCCTTGAGTACCCTGAGTACCTTGTCTTCCTTGTAATCCTTGAAGACCTTGAAGACCTTGAACACCTTGTGTTCCCTGGTTAGCAATACCTTGAGTACCCTGTGTTCCTTGAGTACCCTGTGTTCCCTGGTTAGCAATACCTTGAGTACCCTGTGTTCCCTGGTTAGCAATACCTTGAGTACCCTGTGTTCCCTGGTTAGCAATACCTTGAGTACCCTGTGTTCCTTGAGTACCCTGTGTTCCTTGAGTACCTTGTCTTCCTTGCAATCCTTGTAATCCTTGAAGACCTTGAACACCCTGAGTTCCCTGGTTAGCAATACCTTGGACTCCTTGAGTACCTTGAGCACCCTGAGTGCCTTGAGTACCTTGAGTACCCTGAGTACCCTGAGTGCCTTGTCTTCCCTGAAGTCCTTGAAGTCCTTGCAAACCTACAGAAGTAGTCCAAGCAATACCTACACCAGTTGATATTAAAATTGATCCACCAACACCTACTTGGTTGGAACTATCGTAAATACCTCCATCAATCTTAACATCACCATAAATTCTTGTACCTGACTTAAGTTTTGCCATTTCTTATGCTTGTGCCTCCGTCCAAGATAAACGACCAAACACATTACAAGACTGTGCGGCAAGGTTAGTAACCACAATCGTCAATGTATCAGGTCCATCGGGATAAATTTGAGTATTGGCAGTTGTACCACCACCACCAAGAATAGAATTACCAAGGTCTCTAACCTGAGAAAGGTCAATTGAGTTTGCACCAGAACCAACGAAGAAACCTGCTGTAACTTCACCACCAGATACGGTAGTGCTTCCTGCTGCGTAATCTGCAATTTGTGCAAGAGAAGAGTTTGCACGGTTTGCCACATTACCAACAGCATTTGTCCAAGTAGTTGCAGATGATGGAGTTGCGTTCAAGAATGCTTGTACAAGTAAATTCGCATTACCTGAAGCAGGAATTGCAGAAACATCAAGTGCCCTAAGTGTCAATTGCATTCTGTTAATTAATTCTCTTTGACCAAATGGTGCAGCAACACCATTATCAATAGAAGGTGCTACACGAATTGAGAAGAGTGCCCTAGTTGTGTTTGCAGCAACTGCAGTTGCTGTTGCCTGTCCATAAGTGAAGACCAAAGATTTATCATCATCATATCGTCCATCCATAATCACACTAGTTCCCCAGTGAGAGATAGAAGGTCCATAAGTCGGGAATGCCAGTTCAACGGCAACTGGGTCTGTAGCAGAGAAAGTAAATGTCTGTCCTGATGATGCTCCCATTGGAGGAATAATTACCGTTGGGTTCGCCGATGTTGCTGCCTGACTCAATGTAATAGTTCCAGTTCCAATTGAACTAATATATGTTCCTTCTGGGAATCCACCAATAACTCTTTGACCTACTTGTAAGTTTGTGGTGGTTGCTGTTGCTACATTGGAACCAGAAGCAACCGTAAGTGCAAGAGAAGTACTACCAGACCTTGCTCTGGTTACTCCAGTAAATGTAGTTGCAGTAACACCAGTATAATTCATATACTCATAAGTATTTGCATTACGAACAACGATTGTACCAGCACTTGGGAATCCTGCGGTGCTTGCAATACCAATAGTTGTATCAGATGCTCCCACACTTGCAGTAATTTTTGTTGTTGGTGGAAGACTTTCAGATTCATATCGTGCTGGTAAGTTACCAGAACGCATATATGCTTCTGTATTTACATTATTATTTGGTACTTTGTGGCAGTAAATTACATTACCATCTGGTCCACGGAATCCCCAACGAATAAATCCAGCACCATACCAAGAGTAATCAATATAGAACATCTGCATCTTGGTAAGGTCAATATTATATCCAGAAGGACCTGTACCATTACACTTATCAATATTCCAAGTTGACTGTGGATATTTTGTATCAATTGTTTTTGAAATGATTACATAATCTGCAGTTGCTCCTCTATATGAAGGAGAAATCGTCATAGAAGTATCACTTGCAATATCAACAACACGATATGACTGACCACGAAGAACAATAAAATTACCAATATCTAATTGCTTTGAAAATACAGTTGGGAATGTTGCATTTGTTTGAGTAATGGTATTTGAACCATTTGTTGCAGTAACCCTTCCCGCAAGTTGATAAGTAGAACTTCTACGAACCGCAGAAAGTGTTTGCCCATCAAACTCAAAGAATATTCCATTTTGAGCATCAAAACTTCCAAGACGATTAGAACATCCATACCAACTTGAAACAGAGCAATTATAAGTTCCAGATGCGGGTGATGCTGAAGGAGTTGATAGTGCGGTATATTGGAAAGTATTATATCCAGTAACAGAGGTGATTGTAAAAGTTCCATTATATGCAGTTTCATTTGCACCAGAAATTGTAACTTGAGTTCCTGGTGTTGCTGCCTGAATATTGTGCTGTTCTTTTGTCTGAACCGTTACAGTTGTTCCTGAAGAAGTTAAACTATCAATCTGTAAACTTGGTTTTAAAATAGTACCAGAACTGACTTGAATACCTTTACCAGATTGATAACGGAAGTATCTTCTTGTTTGTCTGATTGCTTGCTCAAAGTTTCCATTTGAGTTTGATGTGAAAATAATTCCCCCATCAAACGGTCTATGTAAAAATTGTCCCTGAGGTCTTACAAAGATTCTTCCACCAGTTGGGTTTGCTGCTGGTGCAGTAGTTGAATAATAAGTAAATGCAGTTGAACTGGTAATTGTAGCAACTACAAAAGAACCATTTGCATTTGCCTGTGATGTTCCAACAACCGAAACTTCATTACCGATTGCAAGACCGTGCGGAACTGTGGTTGTTACGGGAATTGCAGTTCCAGAAGTCCAAGAGAATGTTGGAGTTCCACCAATCTGAGCACTTGTATATGTTGTTCCAGAGAATATGCCAGTTTTATTGGAGTCAAAAATATTGGTAACCGTTGTGGTATTTGTTGCTCTTGCAGTATAAGTGAAGATTGTATTTCCAACACCACTCACAGTTTCTATAATAAAGTTTCCATTTGCAATATTCAAATAAGCATCTTGAACTACAATTGCGGTTCCGATTCCTGGTGCTGCTCCCTGCAATCCAACTGTTACTGTTCTAGAAGCATTTGGAAGTGTAATATAATTGATTGAACCGACACCAACAGAAGAAGGATAAGCAAAAGGACGATTATTAATCATCGCAAGATTTTCCCACTTTGTAACCTGACTACCATACTCAAAGTCAGTATCAATCAGTGCTTGTGGTTGTGAAACTCTAAATTTATTTACAGGGTCTATATATGCTTCTGAAGGTGTAAACTTCTCATCATATTCATCTACAATGATTTGAAGTTTATCGGTACTACTCATTCCAGCAGTATTATAATTCAATATGACTGTGGTTGTATTCGTACCACCAGAAGTTGAAACAGTATAAGCAATTGCCTTTAGGTTTGAGTCGGAGAAATTATAGATTACCGTGTTCGTCGTTACATTGGTAATCAAAATTAATCGTTCTCTCGGTATAGCACGAGGAATGATGACAGTATTTGTGGAAGGGGCGAATGTATATCCAGTTTCCAGTATTGCCTTTCTTGCCATAATTAATTGATACCTTTGCTATATTTATTACAGTAAAAATGAAGGTTCACAATCCAAACCTATGTTTTAGAGCATTATAATTTTGAGTGATTTCTGCTCCAGTAAGTGCTCTGTTATATGCTTGGACTAAAGGCATTCTCCCATTAAAGTATCTGGTCGGACCTCCTGCAACCGATAAACCAATTCTTAAAGGTTCCGAAGTATTAATAGAAGAAATATTTGCGGGAGTATTCGTAGTACTTCCTCCCGTATATGCACCATTCTTATAAAATTTAACATATGGTGAAGAAGAACTATCATACACAATAGTATGATGTTCCCATACATTCAAAGTAGCAGCAAATGCTCCCTGTGCTATTAGACCAGATGTTCCATAAACAAAAAATGAACCATCTCTAAAATCAAATCCTATAGTAGTTCCATTCCCTTTACCAACATATGAACCACCCTGAAATCCATAAACAGTTGTATATACAACAAAAGATATTGTAAAATTTCCTGTTCCAAAATTTAATGAACTTGGGTCACCACAAGTTACATATTCATTAGTCCCATCAAAAGTTAAATAACCACCATTAGCACTATTAAAATTAGTACTATCCATATTTACAAGAGTTCCAGTATTACCATTTCCACTCAAATCAGTCCATGTAGTTCCAGTTCCTTTATAAGATAATGGTTGTGCGGCATCTAAATCTAAAACCAATCCACTTCTTACAATATCTCTAAAATCAGTCACCTCATCAATCTCATTATAAACAATTGCAGACTTATCAGTATATTGCCTCATATATCTTCCTTGTCCTGCACCAAATGAAGTTCCTGAAAACTCATCATATACAGGGTCATAAGGAGCAAAGACATTTGCTGGAAGAAAAGTAGTAAAACCAATATTCTCATCAAACCCAGAACTATAATATGTTCCAAGTCCTGTGATATTTGTGTTTGTTGATGATGCCAGAACTCTATTGATTGCTGTAGTTGTTGTTGGTGTGTAGTCAGTTATTAATCCTGTTTCTAATTGTGCTCCCCAAATATAAATTCCAGATACTCCATTACCTGAATAATTGGCATTAGAACTAGTTGGAAAACTATTAAAAACTGCGTTCACAATACTTGTTCTTGATGCAATAGAACATCTATACCAACCATTTGGATATGATGTAATTGTTGAAACTCCTACATTTGAACTACTACTAACACTTCCAGTTAATAAATTGAACATAGTAACTCTAGTCAATACACCATCATCAATTCTCAATTGAATAAAACTCTGTTCTGCTGCCTTTGCAAAAATTGAAAGAGTATAAGTAGCTTGACCCAAACCAGGTGATTTATATAAATCGTGAAATGTACTTGCATTGATTGCAATTAATTTATCTGCTGTTAATGTTCCATCTGGTGCTTGAATAGCATTTGCAGTGACATTATAGTTATTTCTTAGCCAACTAGCATTATCAAACTGCTCACTATAAGTAAATAAGTTCTCACTCATAGAATAATCATCAAACTCATTACAGAGCATAGATGCATATTGGTCTAATCTTCCTACAACACCCATAATCTTATCCTGCTACAAAGTCCAAACTATTTGCAGTTGAGTTGTACTGTATATAGAAGTTAGTGGTTCCTGCAGTTCCACCGAATCTCAATCTATTTGTTTGCGTAATACGAAGATCACCAGCAACATCGGCAAGGAATTGTGGTGATGATGTACCAATGCCAACTCTTACATTTACATCATCATAGTTGAGACCTGATGCACCGCCAGAAACTCCACCATTATTGTAAATAACCTGCCCATCAGTACCAGCAACTGGTCCAGTAAGACCTTGAAGACCTTGCAATCCTTGAGATGCTTGAGTACCCTGTTGCCCCTGAGTACCCTGTGTACCTTGAGTACCTTGTCTTCCTTGAAGACCTTGAACTCCCTGAAGTCCTTGAAGGCCTTGTACTCCTTGATTACCTTGAAGTCCTTGAGTACCCTGAGTACCTTGCTGCCCTTGAGTACCCTGAGTACCCTGAGTACCTTGCTGCCCTTGAGTACCCTGAGTACCTTGCTGCCCTTGAGTACCTTGAAGTCCTTGAGTACCCTGAGTACCTTGTCTTCCTTGAAGACCTTGAACTCCTTGAAGTCCTTGATTACCCTGAACCCCTTGCAATCCTTGATTACCTTGTAATCCTGCAGCAAAAGGAGTAGTCCAAGAAACTCCAGCACCAGTAGAGATTAAAATTGAACCAGATGATCCAACACTCCCATAAATGTCTTTTAAAGAACTATCAAGTTCTACTAGTCCACCAAATGTAGAAACTCCA
>Ga0181343_1000059_pt1 | contig 48863 bp, 52 predicted proteins | sample Su13VDMLBSD_FD_130110 | JGI IMG/M metagenome (GOLD analysis project Ga0181343, IMG submission 130110) | Freshwater viral communities from Lake Michigan, USA - Su13.VD.MLB.S.D | ecosystem: Environmental > Aquatic > Freshwater > Lake | place: USA: Michigan | collected 2013-07-15
AGTTGCCTCTGACGCGGCTAACAGGCATAATCCCTTCCACGAGTTTCCTGTGCAAGACGGAGCGAGACTGTGGAAAGTACGAGACAAAAGCCGGCGCTGCCGCCCGAGGAGAAGCCCGTGGAGGGGTTCGTTCCGGGGAACAAGCTGTGGCAGCTGAGAGCCTTTCACGGCTCGCCTCGCATCTACGAGGACCCAGATAAGCTGTGGTCAGACTGTTGCGATTACTTTGCGTGGACCGAGAAGAACTCCATCAAGGCGACACACGTTTCCGCCTTCGAAGGGGTGGTCACCCAGACAAAAGTGCGCAAGGTGCGCGCCATGACGATCAACGGGCTGTGCGTGTTCCTCAACATCAGCGGAGACGCGTGGGCCTACCTCGCCAAGCACAAGAACCCGCAGATCCGGGCCGTGCGCGAGACGGTGATGGCGATCATCAAGGAGCAGAAGTTCACAGCGGCTGCGGCCGGCGAGCTGAACCCGATGCTGATCGCTCGGGACTTGGGGCTCCAAGACCGCAGCGTGTCCGAGGTGCACTCCACCAGCACGGGGCTGAACTTGGACGTGAATGATTTGAAAGGGCTGTCCGAGCCCGAGTTGGCCCAGCTGGAAGCGCTGCTCACTCGGGTGGAGTCGGCGATGACGGGCGAGAGCGAGCCTTGAGAGCGGCTCCCGGAGCGCAGTGAATGGGTACCCCAGCGCTGATCCTGGAAGCGATCAAGGTCGAGCGGTGCCGAAGGGAGTGCGAAGCCTCCCTGCTCACGTTCGTTGAGCGAGCGTGGCCGGTGATTGAGCCGAAGGTGCGTTTCCTCCGCAACTGGCACCTTGAGGCCGTAGCGGACCACCTGCAGGCCGTCTCCCGAGGGGAGATCGAGACGTTGTTGGTCAACGTGCCGCCGGGCACCATGAAGTCGATCATGATCTCGGTGTGCTTCCCCGCGTGGGAGTGGACGACGCGGCCGGACTTGCGGTACTTGGGAGCCTCTTACTCGCCGGACTTGGCGATACGGGACTCGATGTTGTGCCACGACATCATCACCAGCGAGTGGTACCAGAAGCGCTGGCCGAACGTGCGCATCGAGCGCGGCGAGGACCAGAAGATCAAGTACGCGCTCACCGGGGGCGGCTGGCGAATCGCCACCTCGGTCGGCGGCCGTGGCACGGGGGAGCACCCAGACCGGAAGATCGTCGACGACCCGCACAACGCCAAACAAGCCGACTCCGACGCGATGCGCGAAGAGGCGCTGGTGTGGTACGACAGAACGCTCTCGACACGCGGCCAGAGCCGGAACGCGAGCACGGTGGTGGTGATGCAGCGACTCCACGAGCGGGACTTGGCCGGGCACATCCTGGAGCGCAATGCGAACGTCGTGCACCTGTGCATCCCCATGGAGTTCGACGAGGTTCGCAAGCCGACTCGGCTGGGCTGGGTCGATCCGCGCAAGGTTAAGGGCGAGCTGTTGTGGCCCGAGCTGTTCCCGACCGACAAGGTCGAGGCGCTCAAGCTCGTGTTGGGCAAGTACGGCGCCGCCGGCCAGCTCCAGCAGCGACCGTCGCCCGAGGGCGGAGGAAGGCTGAAGCCGTCAGACTTTGGGTTGTGGCCGCACGACGTGCCGTTGCCCCAGATGCAATACCTGCTTCAGTCCTACGACACCGCGTTCACCGACAAGACCGAGAACGACCCGACAGCCTGCACAGTGTGGGGCGTGTTCACGTTCGAGAACCGACAGAACGTGATGCTGCTGGACGCTTGGAGCGAGCACCTGGAGTACCCCGAGCTGCGCGACCGGGCGTTGCGCGACTGGGGACTGAAGTACGCCGGCGACCCCAAGTCCCTCAGCAACCGGAAGAAGGGCGTGGACTTGGTGCTCATCGAGCAGAAGGGCTCTGGGCAGTCGCTCTTGCAGGACCTGACGCGCGCAAAGCTGTACGTGGCGGCCTACAACCCCGGTCTGTCGGACAAGACGGCCCGCGCGGCGGTGATCGCCCCGATCCTGGACGCCGGGCTGGTGTGGGTCCCGGAGAGCAAGCGCGGCGGCACTTGGGCCACATGGGCGGACGACTTCATGCGACAGGTCGAGCGCTTCCCCAAGGACGAGCACGACGATTACGTAGACACGATGACGCAGGCGCTGCGGTACTTGCGTGACAGCAACTTCATAACGCTCGTGGACGCCAAGCGTGAAGCCGAAGAGCGCGACGTCCCACCGCCCAAGCCGAGGAGCAACCCGTATGCAGCTTGAAGACCATGCCCCGCGCACCATCCCCCAACTCATCACGGCCATCGAGTCGCTGTTCGTCCCGCGCGGCGACTTTGGCGGTCGGGCGACCATGATGGTCGGCGATCAGGTGCTGCGCGCGGTCACTTACGCAACTGGCTACCGACTCGACCACGACTCGATCCCGCTGAACGCATGGCACCCCGGAGCGGAAGCCGCGATCGCAGGCCACTGGAAAGCGATGGTGCGCATCCACAGCGGCGAGAAGCCTTACTCCAACTTGCCGTTTGCCGACGCCGAGCCCGAGATCGAAGGCGAGCGCCCGGTCCCGCCGCGCTCGATCTTCTGGCGCAAGAAGCCGGAGTTGGTGTTCGCCGACACAGGAATCGTCTACGTGCGCATGCGCGCCGCGTTCGTCTGAAGAAGGGGTCTCGCAATGGCTAAAGGCGGTCCGCTGGTCAAGATCTTCAACCGCATCCGTGAGGAGATGGAGATTGCGCGTCGCGATCCGCGCGCCGAAGCGCTCCGAGACGCCGTTGCGGCCGGGTACGTTGTGCCGACGCGTCATGCCACTCGCAACATCGATGCGCCGAGGGCGACTCCTTGGCGCGCGACCGACTCTCTCGGCACGCACCTCGATCCGACCCCCGAAGGGCGCCAAGCCGAACACAGACTCGACGACCTGCACGGAGAGCGCGTTGACTACGAAGAGATGGGCATCCCTGATCTGGACGCCTTCAATCCGGGGATCTTGTCTGTCCTCGCTCGCATTTCGCGCCCGATGGTGGGGAGCGAGTCGCTCGTGAATCTCGGCCCGCGCGATGCGGTGAATTGGAATGACTTTGATGAAATCCGGGCAGCGCTTCAGCGTGAGGGACGCGACTCTGTCATCTATCGCAACGAGAACGAAGGCGCCAAGTGGTCGCCGCGCCCGCTGCGCGACGCGCCTGTGACAGATCAGTTCTCGCCAGAGAACTTCCTCCTCGGCGAAGAGGCTCTGGACGCGCTGCTGAACCGAGAGCTTGGGGTCGACAAGCAAAACTACTCCATCGTCGTCCCAGACCCCAGAAACGTGATCAACGTCTTCGGAGACAAGCTGATGCGCCGAGCCTACGACGAGCCGGGGTTCGCCGAAGGCGGCCTGGTGGACTTGGTCGATCGCTACGACCATGGCGACTGGCTGGACCGTCAGCCGCTGGAGCCGGAGGGCTACGCGAAGGGCGGCTCCGTCAAGAAGACCCGCCAGTGGTTGACCGGATCGGTGGAGAACGCGCTGTCGCACTTGAAGACTCTGCTGCAGAATCACACGCCCGAAGCAGGGCGTCCTGACGATCCGCTGCCGCCGAAGGAGTGGATTGGCGCTCGGTTGAGCGAGAAAGGGATGGATTGGCTGGACAAGCCAGAGAAGCGCGACCTCATGGACAACATGACTCGCCTCCAAGCCCTCAACGACTGGGTCGACGCCCAGCTCACTCGTTATGTCAAGAACGACTACGGGACTGAGTGGGATCCGTTGTTGCAGATCGCGCCGGAGGAGCGCCACCACGCAGACCAGATGTATCCTGGCGGTTGGCTCACGCCAGAGCTCGCCAACGAACGGCTCTTCATGCCGCCTTGGAAGAGTCGCTCGGCTGAGTATTGGTTGACGGATCCCGCGTCCAGGAACAACCCTTGGCTAGAGAAGGTTGACCCGAACGAGCGCGTGTATGAAGCCGACGAAAGTCTGTCAGAGTCTCTCGACGCCCGCCATCTCATCGACGAGCTCAACAACGCCTTGGACCCCGAGTCTGGCCTGCCTCCAGAGCTGCGTCTGCGCACCGAGTCACTCAATCGAGTGTCGGTCCCGCAGGCCTCACGCCTTGTCGGTCAGATCAACGCTTGGCGCGCGGCCCAGAAAGCCGAGGCGAGTCAGGCGCTCGCCAACAACCCAGCGACGTTCCTGCACAAGGAATACCCGGAAGGATTCCGCTGGGTGCAGTTGAAGAAACCGCCCGTGCAGAAACCGTCTGGCGAGATTACCGACGAGTTATTTCGTGCGCACTCGGAAGCGGGAGATGCAGCTTACGACCAACTCCAGGACGCCTTGCGTTATGAAGGCGACACGATGGGGCATTGCGTGGGAGGCAAGTGCCGCGACGTTTCCCGAGGTGATTATCAGATCTTCTCGCTGAGAGACGCGAAGGGCCAACCGCATGTGACGGTCAGAGCGAACCCGATTGACCCGAAGCCCTATGACAAATGGATGTCCGAGGTAGCCACGAGCGATCCGGAGTTCAACGAGTTCATCGAGTACGCCAGGAGCCCCGTGACCGGGACCGGGAACGGGGAAAGGTCATGGGAGAATTGGCTTGCCTCCAAGGGACGCGAGATTCCGCCGACTCTTTACGACATTCGTGAGATCAAAGGCAAAGGCAACCGCCGCCCGGCCGACAAGTACCAGCGTTTCGTCACCGACTTCATCAGAAGCGGCAACTACGACGTCAAAGGCGACCTGCAGCACACCGAGCTCATCCAGTTTCGAGGCGGAAAAACACGCATCGGCGACAGAAACGACATCGAAATGCCCAGCGGATACATGACTTTGGAGGAGGCAGCTCAGTTCGTGAAGGACCAAGGAGCCGATCCGGTCCAAACTGACCGCCATTTTGGGTTGGACGTGATCCGCGCGATCAGCGACGACGCGCCTCAGCGTGATTTTGCAGAAGGCGGGCTGGTGAAAGCGCTGCGCGAGTGGAACTCCGCACGTCCGCAGGTGCAATCCGAGCCAAGAGGAGCCAAGTCCGAGCCAAAATCCCTCGCCGACGAGCTAGATCAGCTGCGTTACGCCATCGCGGCCGGATTCGGCACACAATATGAGCGCGACGAGGGTGGATTGCCGGGTCTTGCGCTGTCGACGATGGGCCTGCCGGCTTGGTTGGACTTGGCCGGGGAGGGAACGGCGCCGGGCTGGGCCGTGGACGCCTCTGACCGATACGACGCGCACCTGAATTCGCTGCTGGAGCGCTACAACCTGCCTCCCACTGGCGAGCTGGACGTAGGCGACCGCTACGGGGTGGCGCTCGGCGAGATGATGGGTCAGTTGCCGGTGCCCGCGAGCCTGCTGGGCAAGCTGAAAGCGCTGCCGGGTATGAAGAAGCTGGGCTGGCTGACAGAATACTTCGGGCCGGTCATCGAGCCGAGCGCGCTGAACTACGGAATTGGCACCGCTGTGGGCGGAACGCTGCGCCAGATCGAGGGGCCGGCCGACCCGGAGTTGAACGGCTTGGTCGACCGCTACGAGGACGGGGACTGGTTGGATCGTCAGCCGGCCGAGGAGCCGCGTGGTTACGCGAAGGGCGGCTCAGTGCAGAAGACTCGCCAGTGGCTGAAGGACTCTGTCGAGAACGCGCTGAAGCGACTCAAGTGGGAGAAAACAGGCCCGAACGAGCAATCTCGCCAAGATATCGACGCCTTCATGAACGCCGCTCGGCGCAACATGCCTCAGGAGCTGGACGTGGACGGCACGATCAACTCGCTGCGCGGGGTGGATCAGTGGATCAACTCGCAGCTTGCTCGGTACGTGAAGAATGACATGGCTACGGATTGGGACCCATTGAACCAGTTGTCTGCAGACGAACTTCACATGGCTCGTCCTGACCCAACCCAGCCGTGGTGGCCTTCGTGGGCCATCGCTGACACCCCACGGTCTGCTTACGACAATCCCGACTATATAAGAAGTATCAATTACGACAACAAAGACGACAGCGGGACTCGCATTTTCGAGTCGAATCCGTGGTTGCGCAACGTCCCTCCAGAGGAGCGGATTTACCACGTTTCGCCTTATGATTTTGAAAGAGCGACCGGATTCGAGCACTTGATCGATGAATTGCGCAACGCGACCCGCCCCGACTCAGACCTGCCGCGCGAGCTGCGGCTGCGCCCTGAGTCCTTGAGTCGCGTTTCAGTCCCGCAGGCCTCCCGGCTTGTTGGCCAGATCAATGCGTGGCGCGCGGCGCAGAAGGTCGAGGCCAGCCAGAGCATCGCCAACAACTCAGCGACGCAGGTTTTGAAGGAATACCCGGAAGGCTTCCGCTGGGTGGAGCTGCGCAAGCCGCAGGACACAGGCACTTCCGTGGAGTTCGAGGGTTCTCTTGCGGAGGTCGGAGGAGTCCAAGCCGTTGCCGCGTTCAAGGCCGCTGTGCGCCGAGACACGATGGAGGAGGTGCGAAGGCTGGCGGAAGAGGGGATGGAGCCTGCCGACATCGCGGGGGAGTTGTACCTGAGCGACTACGGTCTTTCCGATGAGCAGATCATGGACTTGACGAAAGTCGACGACGACACCTGGAACGAAATCGCGCAAGACTTGGGGGAAGGAGCTTATGGAAACGAGCTTTGGGACAACCAAGAGCGCATAAAAGGATCAGAAGACGAGTCGATTAGCCAACTCCGCGCAGCTCTCAAATACGAGGGCGACACGATGGGGCATTGCGTCGGAGGGGCGTGCAGCGATGTGGCCGGAGGGCAGTACCGCATCTTCTCGCTCCGCGACTCCAAAGGCCAGCCGCACGTCACAGTCAGAGCGAATCCAACAGACTTGGCGCCGGGCTTCAAGATCGTGGAAGTCAAAGGCAAAAGCAACGCCAAGCCCGTGGACAAGTACATCCCCTTCGTCCAGGACTTTCTGGCAGAGCGCAAGTGGCCCATACAAGGCGACCAAGCTAACACAGGATTCATATTCCCGAACGACCTTTTGCGTTACAAGCTCGGCGATCCGCTGCAGAACGCGATTCGCGGAACGCAAGACATAGACGCGCTCTTCGAGGCGCAGGGCACTCAGTACGGCACGAAAGACTCGCTCTTGCAAAAGGCGCGCGAGCTTTGGCCTGACCGCTTCTTGGATCAACAACCGCCCGGCTTCGCCCGAGGCGGCCTCGTATACGACCCGGCGCGCATCAGCGCTCTGGCACAACAATTGCTGCAAGCGGGAGATCGATGATGGACGAGGAATTGGAAGGAATGGACGTGCTGCTGGAGGACGAGCCCTCTGACGTGACCGAAGACGACGCAGGCGGCGCCGTGGTCGTGCTGGAGGACGAGGAGAGCGACTCCATCCGCGATCAGACCGACGAGCACTTCGAAAACCTCGTCGAGTCCTTCCCGAAGAGCAAGATGGCAACGCTGGTCTCTCAACTGCTCGACAAGATCGAAATCGACCAGCGTTCCCGCGAAAAGCGTGACGAGCTCTACGCCGAAGGCTTGCGCCGCACCGGACTAGGCGACGACGCGCCCGGCGGAGCCACGTTCTCGGGCGCCACTCGGGTCGTGCACCCGATGATGATTGAGGCGTGCGTGGACTTCCAAGCTCGCGCCATGAAGGAGCTCTTCCCCGCCAACGGCCCGGCCAAGTCCAAGGTCGTCAACAAGAAAGACAAAACGGTGCTGGAGCGGGCTCAACGTCGCTCTGACTTCATGAATTGGCAGATGACCCAAAAGTCGCCCGAGTTCCGCTCCGAGCTGGAACAGCTGCTGACGCAGTTGCCGCTCGGCGGCGGCCAGTACTTGAAGCTGGTGTGGCACCCCAAAAAGCGCCGCGCGATCCCCGAGTTCGTGCCGATCGACGACATGTTCCTGCCATTCGCCGCGTCCAACTTCTACACCGCCGAGCGCAAGACGCACCGCCAATACGTCACCGAGCAAGAGTTCGAGCAGCGCGTGGCGAGCGGAATGTACGCAGACGTGCTGCTCTCCTACGCGGCAGCGCCGGAAGAGTCTGCCGCCCAGAAGGCGAACGACAAGATCGAGGGCCGCACCGCCGACGCTTACAACGAGGACGGACTGCGAGTCATTTATGAAATTGCAGTAGACTTGCAGCTGGACGATGACGACGAGTTGGCGCCCTACATCTTCACCATCGACGACACCTCGCGCGCGCCGCTCGCCCTTTACCGCAACTGGATGCCGGACGACGAGCAGCAGGAGGAGCTTTACTGGATTGTAGAGTTCCCCTTTGTGCCTTGGCGCGGGGCGTACCCGATCGGTCTGACGCACATGATCGGAGGCCTGAGCGGGGCAGCCACCGGAGCGCTGCGCGCACTGCTCGACTCTGCCCACGTGCAGAACATTCCAACTCTGGCGAAGCTCAAAGGCGGCATGCCCGGCCAGACGATGAACTTGCAGCCCACAGAAGTGGTCGAGATCGAGGGCGGCGCGCTCGCCGACGACATCCGCAAGCTCCTGATGCCCATTCCGTTCAACCCGCCCAGCCCCACGCTCTTCTCGCTGCTGGGATTCTTGGTGGACGCCGGGCGCGGGGTCGTGCAAACGTCCTTCGAGAAGCTGTCCGACAACAACGCCAACGCGCCGGTGGGCACCACTCTCGCGCTGATCGAGCAGGGGATGGTGGTGTTCAGCTCGATTCACTCGCGGCTACACAACTCCATCGCGATGATGCTGCGGATTCTGCAACGGATCAACCGCTCGTACCTGACAGAAGAGGACATCGAGGCCTCTGGCATCGAGGGGCTGACCCTCGCCGACTTCGACGAAGACGACGACGCGATTGTGCCTGTGTCGGACCCGGCGATCTTCTCTGAAACGCAGCGCTTCGCCCAGATCCAAGCCGTCATGCAGCGCGCCGACGTGAAGCCGCAGCTCTATGACGCCCGGCTCGTGGAGGAGTTGTTCCTGCAGCAACTCAAATTCTCCGAGGACGTGTTGGTCAAGAAGGAAACGCCGGAGAACATGGACCCGGCGAGCGAGAACGTGGCGATGACGATGGGGGCGCCGGTCACAGTGCTCCCGCAGCAAGAGCACCTGGAGCACCTGATGGTGCACGCCTCTTTCATCATGTCGCCCGTCTTCGGCAGCAACTCGGTTATTCAGCGCACGCTGTTCCCGCCGATGATCCAGCACTTGCGCGACCACCTGTTGCAGTTCTATCTGACAGAAGCGCAACGCGCAGTGAGCATGTCGGTCGAGCAACAACTGCTGACCGAGGACGACGCGCAGGCGCAGGCCGAGTTGATCCGCTTGACGCAGGTGGAGGTCGAGAAGGTGGTCGCTCAGTACGGCCAGCTGCTCTCCCAGATCGAGCAGTTCGTTGCCAGCCAACAACCGCAAGGCGGGATGCCGCCGGACAGCTCCTTGGCCGTTGCGCAGATCAACGCGCAGCAGCGCGCGGCCTCCGACGCTCAGAAAACGCAGTTGGCCGGCGCCAAGATGCAACAAGAAGCGCAGTCCAAGGCGGTCGACCAGCAACTCAAGAGCGCCGATCTGCAGTTCAAGGCGCAGTCCAAGGAGGCCGATCTGGCTCTCCAACAGCAAGAGGCGGAAGCCGCCGAGCGCCGTCACCAAGAGCAGCTGCTCGCGGACGCCGCAACCGAGCAACTGCGCCAGAGCTCCGAGGACGCTCGCATGGCAGAAGAGCTGGCCGCGCGCGAACGCATGAACTCGCAGGACAACGAGACAGCGATGGTGCTCGCGGCCGCCGAGATCGAATCTGGCGAGCGAGTGGCCGTCAGCACAGGCACCGGAATCAACCCCAACCCCGGCTCATAAGGAGCATGCTATGAAAGAACAAGGCAACAAGCCCACAAAGAGCAACAAAGACGAGTGCACCCCGCAACACAAGCGCCTTGCGATGGGCCAGAAGCCGGCCTTCACGGGGCAAAAAGACAACAAAAACCGCCCAACCAGGAGCAATGTATGACGTTACAAAAACTGATGGACACGCTGAAGCGAAAGCGGGACGAGTATGCCCTGCAGGCGCTGAGGTGTCCCGAAGCGAAATCAGAGTTCGAGTATGGCTTGCGCTGCGGAATTGTGCAGTGCTACGAAGGAGTCATCGCCGAGCTGAAAACGATCCAACACGAGGAGGCCCGCGATGGACAAGACCTCTGAGTTGGACATGGCGTTTCCCGTAGCAGACCCCGGCATCGTGCCTTGCGGCTCGCGGGTGCTGGTGCAGATTCGCTCGCCAAAGATGAAAACGGCCGGCGGCATCATCCTGCACACGGAAACCAAGGAAACCGAGAAGTGGAACACGCAGGTGGCCAAGGTCGTCTCGCTGGGCTCGCTCGCGTACCACAACCGCAACACCATGGAACCTTGGCCCGAGGGCAGCTGGTGCGCTCCGGGGGATTTTGTTCGGGTTCCGAAGTACGGCGGCGACCGATGGGAAGTCTTGCTTCCAGACGGAACGCCGGTTCTTTATGTGATTTTCAACGATCTGGACATCGTGGGCCGAGTAACAGGCGACCCGCTGGCGATCCGGGCATTTTTGTGAGCTGAAGGAGCTGACTGATGAGCAATGCGAATGACAAAGACGACGACGAAATCATTGTCGTAGAAACGCAAGAGCTGGATGCGTCCTCGCACGACGATGATGACGAAGACGACCTGACGCCCTCGGGCGACGATCGCTCCACCGCCTCCGAAGACGACGGGATCGAAACCGACGGCCCCTCGCTCCAAGAGCGCCGCCGGCTGGAGAAGAAGGAGCGCGCCGACCGCCGTAAAAAGGCCATGGAGCGCGACAAGATCGAGCTGAATTTCCTGCGCAGCCAAAACGACCAGCTGGAACGTCGCATGGCAGGGCTGGAAGTCAACGCGCACGCGACACAAGTTGCCGGGTTGGACGCCGAGATCCGGGCCGCTCGCGCCGAGGCCGCTGCCGCCGAGCGAGTGATGGCCAAGGCAATCGAAGCCAAGAACGGAGCCGACGCCACCAAGGCGCTCAACTTCCGCGACAAGGCGCTCGAAAAGGCCGCCGCGCTGGAAGCTCGCAAGGCACAACAACAACGCCCGGCGCAACAAGCAGCCCCGACGGGACTTTCCCTCGCTGCTGCTGCAAAGGCGCGTCAGTTCCTGAGCGAGCACACGTGGTATGACCCGAGCGGCGCTGACGAGGACTCCGCCTTGGTGCTCGCGCTGGACAACGCCGTCACCCGCTCCGGGCTCAACCCAGAAAGCGACGATTACTGGGAGGCTCTGCGCGAGAAAGTGAAAAAGCGCCTGCCAGAGAAGTTCACCGCACCGGTCGCTCCAGAGCGCCGCAAGCCCGCAGGCGGTCCGCAACTGGGTTCTGGCCGCACAGGGTCCACGACCGGCGGCCGCCGTGAAGTTTATGTCTCGCCAGAACGCATTGCAGCTATGAAAGAGGCTGGCGTTTGGGACGACCCCGTGCTGCGAGCCAAGTATGTCCGTCGGTACGAGTCGTATGACAAGGAAAATAAAGGTAAGCGTGCATAACTAGCTTGCCAGACCATCATAGATGCAGTTTAATAGCAGCAATCGCTGTAGGAGCGACCAATGAACGACGAACGAACCAAGAAATCTGCTGATAATCGTGACACCCGCGCGATGAATGACCGATCGGTCACCGAGGATCGCGCAATCTCTGACTCTGAGCGGGTTGAAGCGTTTCGCCAACAAATGTTTCAGTCAGCACTACCAGATTTACCGAAATTGACAGGCTACCACACATGCTGGTTGACCACGACCAATCCTCGTGACCCAATTCAGGCGCGCTTGCGCCTCGGGTACGAGCCGATCAAGCCCGAAGACATTGCGGGCTGGGAGTACCTGACGCTGAGAGGCGGTTCATGGGACGGGTTCGTCGGAGTGAACGAAATGTTGGCCTTCAAGCTGCCTTTGACGCTGTATGAAGCGTACATGAAAGAGGCTCACCACAACGCACCGCTCCAACAGGAAGAGGGTATTGCCCGGAATGTCAAAGACATCGCCGCGCAAATCCGAGCCAAAGGGGGCCGAGTGGACGTGGGGAACGGTCTGTCTGAGCTGGTGGACGAACGGTCGGCAAGTTTCGACCTTTAACTCAATCATTGATTCAGGAGATCTGCTATGTCTTCGACTAGCGCACCCTGTGGCATCACGCCTGCGTTTCACCCCTCGGGGCAGATCCGGGCCATGCCATACACAGTCGCGTCCACGTACGCGACCAACATCTTTCAGAACGATCCAGTCAAGCTCACCGACAACGGCGTAATCCAACTCGGCACCTCTGACGGCACGCGCTCCGGCACTGTCGACGGCGTTGCGCTGTTGGGCACCCTTGCTGGCGTGCAGTACACCGACTCCCTCGGCAAGCCGACGTTCAGTTCTTACTGGCCCGGCGGCACCGTTGGCACGGACATCATCGCGTGGGTCTACGACGACGCCGAGATCCGTTTCCAAGTCGAATACGCCAATCCCTCTCCGGGCACCACAGTGCAAACTGCGGTCGGCGAAGAGTGCGATTGGACAGTGGCAACGCCCGGCGGCTCAACTCAGGTTGGTCTGTCCACAGCGGTGCTGACGGCCATCCAGGCAACTTCTGGCCAGTTCCAGATTGTCGGGTTCGCCAATAACATCAACGACACGCTCACCGACGCCTATGTACGGGTTCTCGTTAGAATTAACGAGCACCATTACAAAGCCGCTGTGAACTCGGTATAAGGAGAGAGCACAATGGCTATTCCAATGCGCAGTACGGACTTTCGCTCGGTCGTTGAGCCGATTCTCAACGAAACATTCGATGGCGTGTACGACCAGCGCGCCGATGAGTGGCAGATGGTTTTCCGCGAAGAGCAGGGCATCCCCCGTTCTTACTACGAAGAGCCCGTGCTGTTCGGATTCAACTCGGCTCCCGAGCTGCCTGACGGCGCTCCGGTCGACTACGACTCCGGCGGCCAGCTGTTCGTGAAGCGTTACACCTACAAGGTGTTCGGCCTCGCGTTCGCTCTGACAAAAGTGCTGGTGGAAGACGGCGACCATATCCGTATGGGCCGCATCTTCTCCAAGCACCTCGCTCAGTCGCTGATCGAAACCAAAGAAACTCTGTGCGCCAACATCCTGAACCGGGCATTCACGGCCGGATTCGTGGGCGGCGACGGCGTGTCCTTGGTGAACAATTCGCACCCGATCGTTTCGGGGGTGTCCAGCAACCTGTTGACTACGGCTGCGGCCTTGTCCCAAACGCCTCTGGAGCAGATGCTGATTCAGATCCGCAACGCCACAGACGCCAACGGCAAGCGCATCCGCCTGACGCCCAAGAAGATCGTTACTGGCCCCAGCAACGTCTTCCAAGCCGAAGTCCTGCTCAACAGCGCGCTGCGCACCGGCACAGCCAACAACGACATCAACCCAGTGAAGTCCATGGGCCTGCTGTCCGAAGGCCAAGCCAACATCTCGCGAATCACTTCAACAACCGCGTGGTTCATCAAGTGCGATGCGCCTGAAGGCCTGAAGCTGATGATGCGCCGCAAGCTGGAAAAGAGCATGGAAGGCGACTTCGAAACCGACTCCATGCGCTACAAGGCTACCGAGCGTTACATTCCGGGTTGGACCGACTGGCGCGACCTGTGGGGAACTCCAGGACTGTGACCGCTGGCCCGCCGACCGAGTGCTACCCCGGTCGGCGGGCTTCTTTTTGAACAACACCAAATTATTGCAGGGGAAAGGACATGGCAATCACCAATCTTGACAGCTTGACTCTGTCTGAAGATCTCGTCACCGAAGGCGACGCAACGGTTGAAGGCTCGGCGACTGTCGTCGGTGCATTGACGGTCAGCGGCGGAATTTCTGGCAGCACAGCAGGGTCAGGAAAAATCACCCACGCAACTTCCGCAGCCATCAACGCGACGGCAACAGCGACAGCTGCGCAGGTGGCCACGGGCCGGATCACTTCGACTTCGGCAGCGCCAACTACGATCACTCTGCCGACTGGCACTTTGCTTGGCGCGCAACTCGGTGCAGCGGCCGGCGACGTGTTCGATCTTTACATCGACAACACGGCAGGCGCCAGCGCAGTCACCATCGCGGTGGCCGTGAACGGCATCCTGTCCACAGCGGCCGCTGACACAGCAGGCAGCTTTGGCGACTTGACGGTAGCCTTCGGAGCCACGGGGGTTGCTCGGTACACCCTGATGTTCTCCAGCGCTACGGCGTACGTGTTTACCCGAACAGCTTAACGCCCCGGAGGGCAGCGCCATGAGACCCGTTTCGTTTACCGTGACTGGAACAGAGACGTCGGCGGTGTTCCCGCCAGACCACTACGTGAGTCCATTCAACGTCTCTCTTGGCGTGCTGGTCTCCGGAACGTCCAACTACACAGTCCAATACACGTTTGACAACGTGTTTGCTGCAGGGTACAATCCCGCAACAGGCAGTTGGACTGACCACCCCTCGCTCACGGCTCAGGCGGCGACCAAAGACAGCAACATCGCCTACCCCGTCACCGGCATCCGAATCAAGGCGAATTCGGGCGCCGGCACCTCCACATTGACCATCATCCAAGCAGGAGGTGTTGTGTGATCTCCACGACGATAGAAGGCCTCCCGGCTGGCGGTGCAGCCGACCAGCTGCTCAGTTTGTTGCAGGTCGTCTCCGACCCGGAGCTGTACGCGCAGCGCTTGGCCGCGTTGCAGGAACAGGTGGCGCTGAACAAGCAGCTGGTGGAGCTGGCAGGCCCGGCAAGCGACATCCTGTCCCTGAAAGCGACAGCGCAAGAGGCCAAAGACAAGGCCGTGGCCGAGCTGGACGACGCCAAGCGCGAAGCCAAGCGCCTCAAGCAAGTCGCAAAAGACTCCGCCGCCGCCGCGCTGACGAAAGCCAACGCAGAAGCGACCGAGCTGCGAGTGCAGGCCTCAGCAATCAAGACGGAAGCAGACGCCACGCTCGCAGCGGCCAATCAGCAATCCGAAGACGCTCGCGCAGCGCTGCAAAGCACCGAGAGCGAGCGGGTGCGCCTGACTGAGCTGCTAGCCTCGACGGAAACCTTGAAGACCGAGCTGGAGGCGACTCTGGAAGCGACCAAGCAAGAGCGCACCCGCCTCAAGGCGCTGCACGCCAAGCTGCTCAAGGACATCGGCCCGTGACCGGAATTGTCGACTTCAGAACAGAGCTTCTGGACGAGAACGGAGATCCGATCTCCGCGTCGAATCCGTTGCCTGTCACTGGAGGAGGCGGCGGGGGCGGAACGCTTTCTGACACGGTCTTCATAGACTCGACCAACCAGCTGTTCGTTTACCGCGACACCGGCTCAGGAGTGCCGCTGGCCTACGAGATTCCGTCTTGGGCCTTGTACTCCCCGGTGGGCGCCGTGTCCGTGGCGGCGGGCTCGAATGCAGCAGCGAGTGCCACGGGCGCAGCTGTGCCGGGGTCTGCCGGGTATACGGGATTCAATAGCGGTGGGAACCTCGTCGGCGTCAGCTCGGCGAATCCGTTGCCTGTCTCCGTAGACAATTTCCCCGCGACTCAGGACGTCAGTGGCACCGTCTCTGTGGACAATTTTCCTGCCACGCAGGACGTCAGTGGCACTGTCTCCGTAGACAATTTCCCCGCCACGCAGGACGTGAACATCGTTGGCGGATCGAGCGGCAACGCAGCAGCGGGCACCACGGGCGCGGCGGTCCCCTCCTCGGCGGACTATGTGGGCTACAACGTCGGCGGTAACCTTACTGGCGTGTCTGAGACAACCCCATTGCCGGTTGCTGAAGTCAACCAAGAACACATCCTGCTGATGTTGACTCGGATGCTCTCCGTGCTGGCCAAGCCGGCGAACTACGACGCTTCCCTGAACCGCCAAAGGATTACGGCGATCTTGGAGTCTGGCACAGTAACGACGGTGTCGACTGTGACGGGCGTCACGACAGTAACGACAGTAGCGACGGTAACCAACTTGACCAACTTCGGCACTGGGCGCGCGGCGACCGAGCTGCAAGACAACAACAACCGCACTGCATGGGCGCTGACCAACCGCGCGAGAATCACTTGAGGTAACGCATCTTGGCAAACGCATTCAAGAAAGTGATCGATCAGCTGATCTGGCGCCAAGTCGCCCCGGCGCCGAATGCCCACGTAGCAGGGAGCTCGGTTTGCTCAGATTTGCGATCCGACATTTCACGCAATCCGTTCACTTATCAGTTGCTCAGCGCAGCGATCCTGAACAGATTCAACATCGTCACAAAGGGGTGGTCTTTCGCCGTCAACCCCGGCCTCGGCGGAACCTTTGGAGCGGGAGCTTGTTCTGTGTTCGCGCCTTCCTTTGGTCTGGTCGGGACCATCGCTGCGGGCGCAACAACGACGTCCGTGACCTTGACGACCGCGCTGCCCACGGCGGTCGGGGCCAACATGCTGGCCAATCGAGGCGGCAGCGGCGAGTACGGATTCAAGTTGCGCATCATCGACAACGGCGCAGGCGGCTCTGGCAAAACAGCGGAGCGTTACATCGTTGGCAACTCCGCCTCAACGACGCCGCTCATAAACGTCCTGTCCACGTTCGGGTTCACCCCGGTCACCGGCTCCCGGTACGAAATTGTCGCTGGTCGAGTGATGATGCTCTCCGCAGGCACTCTTGCCGCCACTTCTTGGCGCTCATTCGAGGTCGCCAGCAACACTCTGGCTTCCATGACGCAGACCAACCTGCCAGCGACCATCGGCACCGACTCCGACATAATCGCGCTTGACGAGCAGTACACGCCTTACGACAACAGCCCCGGCGACGGAATGATCAAAGGCGCGTACGTCTACGACACCGGCATCGTGACTCGCTATGCGCTGACCGCAACGGCCGCAGCAGCGGGCACCTTGACGGGCCAAGCCGCGTTGGGCGACTCGGGTGTGGTGGCCAACGAGTACCGCAACTTCCAGATTCGCATTGTTGAAGACTTGACCAACGTCACAGCGGTCGGCCAGCGGAGAGTGATCGCGTCACACACGGCGGGTCCGTCTCCAGTCTACACGCTCGGCACCAACTGGACCGTGACGCCTTCCGCAACAGCGAAGTACGTCATCGAGTTGCCGAACCTCGTTCTGGTGCGCTCGTCAGCAACGACGATCGTGTACACATACAACTACATGGACGCCACGATCAACAACGGCACCAACAGCATCGCAGCCAACGCATGGTCCACGACTTACTTCGGGGCGGCTCCGGCTGTCAACGCGGCAGGCGGGATGTGGGCGCCTTCATGGGGAATCCAGCCAGACGTCGGCAACAACGCACGACACTCGTTCTGCTACTTCTTCCGAGGAGGCGCGGCCACTCTGGACGTGCTGGACATCTCCGGAAGCATCACGGGAACGTGGACCGGCGCCATCACCTATGACGGCAGTCCGGGCGCATTCCCTGCTATTGGCTCCTGCGGCGGCTATTCCCCCTTTGAAAACGAAGGGCGCATGTTTTACATGAACCTGTATGTCGCCTCTGCGATAAACCAGATGTACCGATTCGACGTTCAAAACCGCGTTCTGTCGCCTTTCGCGCCGACTGACACCGTGCAAGCCGGCACTGCCGCGACCGGGAAAAGAATCGCGTGCTACTGTGCCATCGACGGAACCGACACGTATGACGTGGTGTTCCTGTTGAATCATCTGTCAACGCTGGACCAAGAAATGGTGGTGTTGGTGTGAAAATCGAAGAACTTGTGCAGCTAGGCAGTCACAAACTGATGCGCTTGAATGGCCAACGCGCCACTGCAGAGGCCGAAGGTGACCTGACCGCAATTGGCGAGATTGACCTTTTGATTGCAGAGACAGAACAAACGCTGGCGAAGCTGCGCACCTTGGAGTGACGCGGCAAAGGAGAATTGAATGGCCACGAAACCGAAAGCAAAAACAGGCGGATGCGCATGCGGCGGCCACGTGAAGAGCGGTGCAAAGCTGTCTCGTTCCGAACAGGCGCTCTTGACGCAGGCAGTCAAGCAAACCGCGCGCACCGGGCGCGCACCGGGCAAAACTAGCCGCTGAGTCGGGAGCACCGAATGGCCACCTCTGGCACTGTCGACACGACCAAGTTCAACGCGCTGAAGGTGATCGACACCGCCTTCCGCCGTTGCAAGGTGCTGCCGCAGACAATCACCTCTGACATGCTGACGTATGCAAAGGACTCCTTGCACTTGCTCCTCGGGTCGCTGGGCAATCCTCGGCCGCCGAGCTGGTGCATTGAGAAGGTGCTGCTGGCGATGGACGAGGCGAATCCGGTCGTGGAGTTGCCGGTGGGCACGATCTCCGTGCTGAACCTCAATTACCGCGAGGTCCAAATTGTCGAGGGCACCGTGACGGAGCCTGCCGGATATTACGTGATCGAGTTCGCCGAGGCCACGACGGTGTCGACCGTCGGGGTGAACTGGAATCCCAGCGGCCCAGATCCGCTGACGATGCAAGTTTCGGACGACGGGCTGACTTGGACGACCGTGGGCACGATCGAAAACGACGTCGCCAACAACGCCAATATCCTGCAGTGGACGGACGTGGCCGGCGCGCTGCCGCATCTGTTCTTCCGGCTCGTGGTGAGCGTGAGCGTTGTCGCGCTCAACTCGGTGGTGACTGGCAACACCCCGAGTGAGATCCCGATGGGACCGCTCAACCGCGACCAATACGCGCAGCAGAACAACCAGAACTTCCCCGGCCGACCGACCGTTTACTGGTTCCAGAGAACATTCCCAGTGATGCGCGTGAACCTGTGGCCGGCGCCCAACGCAGCAGCAGTCGCCGCGCAGCTGGTGCTGTGGCGGCACCGGCACATCATGGACGTCGGCGCGCTGAAGAACGATCTAGAGATCCCGACCCGGTGGCTCGAAGCGATCACGTACGCGCTGGCGGTGCAGCTGGCGGAGCAAACGCCCGAGGTGAAGATGGACGTCACAGCCTACCTCACCAGCCGGGCCGGCGCCACGATGCGGGAGGCGTGGGAAGGCGACGGGGACGGCTCGTCGACGTTCATTCAGCCCAATATCGCTCCTTACACGAGGTGAGCCGTGCCAAGATTCCTGGACACGAGAGGGAAGGCCACGCTGGGCATAGGGTTGTGCGGGCGGTGCTCGCGGAAATTTCCTTTGGGCGAGCTCAGCCCTGACCCCAATTACCCAGCCTTGATGGTTTGCGCTGCGGACAAGGACGATTACGACCCATATCGCCTCGCTCCGCGCGCGCCAGACCAGATCGTGCTTCCGTTTGTTCGTCCAGACAGGCCGCTGACCGGCCTTCCCGAAGAGTGAGGAGAGACCCGTGGCCCAGAGCGGATACACAGCAATAGTGGTTTACCACTCGGAAACGCCAGACGAGCTTCCGAACGTGGCGAACTTGGCTGTTGGTGAGTTGGCGATCAACATCGCTGACGGCCTCATTTACACAAAAAACACAGCGGATGCGCTGGTGACGCTTGGCGGAGGCGGTGGCGGAGGCGGCACGATGGCTTCCCAAGACGCTGACGCCGTGGCCATCACAGGCGGCGCCATCACCGGAACTTCCTTGAGCGGCCCCTCGGTCACGTCCACGGGACGAGTTTTGAGCGCCAAGCAAGCCCTCTCCATCATCACCAGCGAAGCCACTCTGGACCTCTCCACAGGCGACTCGTTCACCCTGACCGTCTCTGAAGCCGTGGACATCATCATCACTGGCGTGTCCGCCTCTGCAGCGCAGTTCTCTTATCTGGAACTCGTTAATCCGGGCGCATTCGCTATCACAATCGCTTCTGCTGCGACCGTAAAGTGGGTCGGGAGGGCGTTGCCAACTTGGACCGTCAGTGGAACAGACGGTGTGGTGATCATTGCCAATGACGGCAGCTCGGTCACGCTTGCCGCGTCGCTGAACATTGGGACGCCGATATGAGCGGTGCCATTCTGGCCTTGCTGGGCGCGACGCCGGCTGCCGAGCCTCCTCTGGAGGATGGCGCTTTGTATTCGTGGGGATTCAGCAACACAGGCGAGCGCAAGCTCGGGGACAACGTGCAGACGCCGCGCTCTTCGCCTGTGCAGGTGGGCGTGGTGGCGACGTGGCTGCAGATTGCCGTTGGAGAGTACACGGTGTTGGCCACGCGGTCGGACGGCACGTTGTGGGCTTGGGGGAATAACACAAATGGCACAGCAGGAAAAGGAACGACCGGCACGGTCTACTCGCTCCCTTCACAAGTTGGCGCTCTGACCAACTGGGACACCATTTCCGGGCAATACCGATTCGTTGTAGCCATCAAAAAAGACAATAGCCTTTGGACGTGGGGAAATAGCGACGCGGGACAAGGAGGGCGCGGAAGCACGGTGCAGACGTCCTCTCCAAATCAGGTGGGGGCGCTTTACGACTGGATGCAAGCCAGCGCGGGACTAACTGGTTGCATGGCAGTTCGCCTCGACGGAACTCTGTGGTCTTGGGGCGCAAATACGCTGGGCGTCCTCATGCTAGGCGCAACGGGGTCTGTTTCTTCGCCAACGCAGGTCGGGCGAGACACAAATTGGTTCTCTGTCTCCGTTGGAGGAGAGCACTCGCTTGCCATTCGCACAGACGGAACTCTGTGGGCTGCGGGGAGAAACGATTACGGCGAATTGGGAACCGGAAACCTCACCTCCAGATCGTCCCCCGTTCAAGTGGGACTGCTCACTGACTGGGTTCTTGCTGTTGCAGCGTACAACTTTTCGTTGGCGATCAAAGCCGACGGCACCCTTTGGGCGTGGGGGCGTAACGGCCTTGGCCAGTTGGCGCAAGGGAACACCACGAACCGTTCATCCCCCGTGCAAATTGGCACCGGAACCGACTGGCGCTGGATTACAGCCAATCTTGGCACAGAGTTCACCAGTTCCTCTGCAATTCACGCGATCAAAGCCGACGGCACCCTTTGGGCGTGGGGGTCTGGTTTGTCTGGACAAGGCGGCACCGGCAACACAACCACCTACTCGTCCCCCGTCCAGGTTGGCGCCCAGACCGACTGGACCATGGCTTCTAGGGGCGGCGGCCTTTTGTCCGCAGCAGGAGGGCAAACGGCATTCGGCTTGCGCAATGCCGACGGCGGGCCTCCTCCTTTGCCGGATCCAGCCAGCGCCGGCTATGACCTCTTTGTGGCGGGCAACAATAACAATTTTGCGTTGGCGTATCCCGCTGCTTACAACATAACAGCGCCGCTGTACATCGCGGCAGGGCAGCGCTGGCGTTCAGTGATTTCTCTGAAAGACAACAACTCCTACGGAATCCGGGGAGACGGGAAAGCATACGCCTGCGGCATTGCGAACGGAGGCTACAGAGGAGCGACAATAACTTCGATCGCAGCAAACCCAAATCTACTCGTCACCACCGGAGCCACGGGGGCGAGCATGGTGGTTCCTGGCGCCTTGATCAGCGGAGGGCGCCTGTGGTGTTGGGGAAGCAACGCATTCGGCCAAGTTGGCGACTCAACAACAACGCCCCGGTCTTCTCCCGTGCAGATTGGCGCGCTGACCACTTGGGCTTCGGTCTCGTCCAACGGCATTTCCACATATGCGATCAAGGATGATGGAACGCTGTGGTCGTGGGGCGGAAACGGCAACGGACAACTGGGGAATGGCAACACGACCCCGAGGTCGTCTCCTGTTCAGGTCGGGGCGCTCACCAATTGGCTGCAGGTGTTCATCGGATCAGACACGACGGACAACACCGTGATGGCCGTGAAAACAGACGGCACTCTCTGGGGATGGGGAAGCAACGTCAACGGTCGAATCGGAGACGGGACGACCACCTCGCGCTCTTCTCCGGTTCAGGCTGGAGCCGCGACAACGTGGCGAGAGGCAACTCTTGGCTACGCAATCCGCACCACTGGCGCTGTCTACCAACTTGCAACAACGCACGTCCTGCTTTCAGGCACTTGGGTGGATGTGTCCTCCAGCGGCCAGCACCATGCGTTGGTCAACGCGGCCGGCGAGTTTTACACGTGGGGCTTGAACGACAGAGGTCAGTTGGGCCTCGGAGACCTGACAGACAGAGCGTCGCCGACGCTGGTCTCTTCGATTCCGCGTCTAGGCAAAGCCATCTCCTGTTCTGAAGGAACCACAGTCTTCATGGTGAAGTCGAGCGTATGAACAGACAAGGACAACTCCTCGAGACCGCACTGAAGCACTCCAAGGCGGGCCGATTCGACTCTGCCGAACGACTGCTCCGCTCGTTGCCGGACGACTGCCTCCCGGCTCAGTACAACCTTGGTTGGTACGACCTGATGCACGGCCAGTTTCAAAAGGGATTCGAGGGACTGAACAAGGGGCGCTTCATCGATGTGTTTGGGTCCAAGCCGATTCCCGGTCGAATCTGGCGTGACGAAGGGCTGATCGGGAAGACCGTTTTGCTCAGGATGGAAGGCGGCCTCGGAGACGAGATCATCAACTTCAGATTCGCTCGCGACTTTCAGAGAAGGGGCGCCGTCGTCGTGATCTGCTGCTCTGGTTGCCTCGCGCCAATCTTCGCTGCAGAGGGGTTCGCTTGCGTTACTGAGCCGGCAATTCCCTACGTGCAGTATGACTACTGGATTCCAGCGATGTCAGCGGCCTACGTTCTGGGCTATGACTACCAAACTCTGCCAGGAAAGCCTTACCTGGAGCTGAACAACCACGTGAAATTCGCCAGCGCATATTGGCGCGACGTGGTTCGGCCGGGAGTCAAGAACGACGGAAGATTGCGAGTTGGTCTGCGATGGGGCGGCAACAACGCCAACCAGGACGTAGAGCCGCAGCGCAAGGTGCAGGCCAGCGCGATGATTGGCCTGGCCAATGCCATTGACGCTGACTTCTTCAGTTTCCAGCGCGATGAAGACCTGATTGATGTCCCGTTCACTGACCTGCGAGACGAGCTCAAGGACTGGAACGAAACTCGCGCGTGGCTGTCCTCGATGGACTTGCTGATCACCTCATGCACGTCGGTCGCGCACATGGCGGCCGCGATGGGGATTCCGACGTGGATCCTCGTGCCGATTTTGCCTTATTACACTTGGGCAATTCCAGGGAGCGCGAGTGCTTGGCACGACAGCGCAACCCTTTTCCGGCAAATCAAGCCGGGGTGCTGGGCGGAACCGCTCGGCAGGATCGCCAGCGAGCTAGCGCATTTCGCAAATCAACATTCACAAGGAGTGGCCAGTGGACCAGAAACAACAAGAATTGGAGCAGCAATTGAACAAACAGCAGATGGACCAGCTCGAAGAGATCGTGCAAAGAGCGGTGAAGCAGGCGTTCCGCGAAGTCGGGTTGCATGACGACAGCGCCGGCAAGGACGTCACCGAGCTGCGCTCGCTGCTGACCTCTTGGCGCGACTTCAAGGGCACCGTGTTCAAGACCCTGACCACCGCAGGCACGTTTTTCGTGCTCGGGTTGCTCTCGCTCGGCGCTTGGACTCGGATCAACGGAGGCGGCGAGTGAACGCAGACATCTTTCACAAAGTGGTCGTGCCAGCCTGCATGCGGCTGTTCCCCGAGCACTACAACACGCCGGAAGCCCGCGCGCAGATCCTGACGATTGGGCTGCAAGAGTCTCGATTCGAAGCTCGCCAACAGCTGGTCGGCGGAGTGAAAGATTGGTGGAAGTCGGTAAACGCGCCGGCCAACGGATTCATGCAGTTCGAGCTGATCGGAGTGAGAGAGGTTTTGTTCAATCGCGTCACGGCGAAGAGCGCCGAGCGCGTTTGCGCCATGTTCAGTTACCCGCCTGACCCCGTGGTGATCCACAAAGCGCTCGTGCACAACGACGTCCTCAGCGCCGCGTTTGCGCGGCTGGCCCTTTGGCGGGTGCGCGAGCCGCTCCCCAGAGCGGGGGATCCGGACGAGGCTTGGCGCCAATACATCCAGATCTGGGCTCCGGGCAAGCCGAGGCCAGAAAAGTGGGAAGCGAACTACGTGCAGGCGTGGAAGGTGGTGCTCAGTGCAGACAATTGAATACACGCGAGTGACCTACAAATACCAGCTGCGCAAAACGCTCGTGCACGAGCTCACGACGCCAATTCTGACGGCGGGCATTTCTGTCGGGAATGACTTCGTTCAGCTCCAGGACGGCGTTCTGACCATCAAGTGCGGTTACGCTTGGGACGGCGCGAGCGGCCCGACCATCGACACGCAGAGCACGATGATGGCCTCGCTGATCCACGACGCCGGTTATCAGCTGATGCGGGAGGGCTGGTTGCATTGGCGTTACAAAGAGCTCTTTGATGAGGAGCTGAAGCAAGTCATGCTGCAAAAAGGCGCGCTGCCATTGCGAGCAGGCTATTACAAGGCGGCCGTGGCCCGTTACGGCCACGCAGCGATGGCTCACGAACCAAAGGTGCTCACAGCATGAGGATTGCACTTGCCATTTTGTTGCTGATCACGTTCAATGGATGCGCGGCATACTCGCTCACCGTGACTCTCGCCGACGGCACCACGGTGCGAGGGCGCGCTCTGGTGGCCAATGAAAGCTCGGATGTGGCGCTGGAGGTGAAGAGCGGAGCGTTGGACGCGTCATTCCGCAAGATCAACACCGACTCTGGCGCGCCGCTCGAAGCAATAACCGACATTGCCGGCGCGGCCCTGAACCCGACGCCTCTGGAGTTCTGAATGGCTTATGTCATGACATACACAACTCTGCTGGAAGACTTGCGCCGGTACTTGGAGCGCGGGTTCACGGAGGAGTCGGACCCGTTGGTGTTCGAGCAGCTGCCGCGTCTCATCACTATGGCGGAACGGCGCTGCGCCACGGAGTTGCGAATTCAAGGATTCTTGAGCGCGGTCTCCACGTCAACGGTCGCTGGCCAGTCAGTTTATGTCAAGCCCGACCGCTGGCGCGAAACGGTCTCGATGACCTTGGGCGGGGTGCCGCTGAGCACCCGCTCGTACGAGTACTTGCGCGGCTACTGGCCAGTCCTAGCGATTCTTGCCGACACCGACAATCCCGTGCAGTTTTATGCTGACTACGACTACTCGCATTGGCTGGTGACGCCGACGCCGGCCGCCGCGCAGGCTCTGGAGATCGTTTACTACCAACAGGTGCCGCTGCTGGACGAAAGCAATCAGAGCAACTGGCTCACGACTTTTGCTCCGAACGTGCTGCTTTATGCCGCGTTGTTGGAAGCCACCCCCTACCTGAAGAACGACGCCCGAGTGCAGCTGTGGCAGGGAATTTATGACCGCGCGGCACAGGCAATCTCAGGACAAGATCTGCAAAAAATTCTAGACCGCGCTGCGGTGAGGAGTGAAGCATGACGAGTTATCAGGCTGTCTTTGGCGGCACGACCATCGAGCCCTCGGACCTGTCGTATCGCGCGATCACCGTCGACGCCGACAATTACGTCCTGAGCTGGCCGACGGAAACGTCGTTGCAACTGAGCCTCGTTGCCTCGATCATGGACGTTACAGCGCCGGACCCGGACTTGTTCTTGCAGATGCCCGACGCCACTGCAGTGTCCACGGGGACGGCGGTGCTGTTCAACAATGTTGGCGCAGAAGAGTTCGCTGTGCGCAACGCAGCCGGAGTCGAGATCGTCAGCATCGCGCCGGGAGAGTTGTGGCAGGCTTATCTGCGCAACAATGCCACGGAAGCAGGAGTCTGGGCCGCCTATCAATTCGGAGCAGCGACCTCCACGGCAGACGCCGCGTCATTGGCCGGCGGAGGGCTGGCAGCGATCGGGTCGTTGCTTTGGCAGTCGGCGCCGATGACCAACTTGATGGTTGACTACACAACCGGACCGGAGGATCGCGCGGCAACGCTCAATTGGGTTGCCACGGGAGCGGGCGAGCTCACTCTGCCAGACCCCTCCACCCTTGGGAACGATTGGTTCGTCGGAGTGCGCAACTCAGGCGGCGGCGACTTCATCGTCACTCCGGCCGCTGGCAACATCAACGCGCTGATCGAACTCGCATTCCAACCGGGCGACTCGGCCTTCATCTTGACCGACGGCACCGACTTTTACACCCTTGGCCTCGGTCAGTCCGCCATCTTCTCTTCCGATTACACCGTGATCGATCTGGCAGGGACTGGCACTTATGTGCTATCCTCGTCTGAGCTGAATCGTATAATCTACAAGTTCACCGGCATTCTGACCGGCAACCGCATCGTCGAGGTTCCAGAGACGGTCCAGCAATACTGGGTCGACAACGGCACGACTGGCGCGTTCACTCTGCAGATCATCATGACCGGCGGTGGTGGCGTGACAATCGCGCAGGGGGAGCGGGCCATCCTTTACTGCGACGGAGCCAATGTCGTGGACGCGGACACGGCTTCCGTTTCGCTCCCGATCGCGATCGCGCAAGGCGGCACCGGAGCGACAACATCCAGCGCGGCTCGAACCAACTTGGGAGCGACAGCAACAGGCAACGCCCTCTTCACCGCTGCGGACGCTGCTGCAGGCCGAACCGCTTTGGGAGCGACGGTGACGGGGGCTGCGGTCTTCACCGCTGCGGACGCTGCTGCAGGCCGAACCGCTTTGGGAGCTACTTCGGTAGGCAGTGCGGTGTTCGTTGCCGTGGACGCCCCGGCTGCCAGAACAGCGCTGGGAGCTACTTCGGTAGGCAGTGCGGTCTTCACCGCTGCGGACGCTGCTGCAGGCCGAACCGCTTTGGGAGCGACGGTGACGGGGGCTGCGGTCTTCACCGCTGCGGACGCCCCGGCTGCCAGAACAGCGCTGGGAGCTACTTCGGTAGGCGGTGCGGTGTTCACCGCTGCGGACGCTGCTGCAGGCCAAACCGCTTTGGGAGCTACTTCGGTAGGCAGCAATGTATTCACCGCTGCCGACGCGCCTGCGGCTCGCACTGCGCTGGGCGCCACCACAATCGGAAACGCGGTCTTCACAGCCGCCGACTCAGCTGCTGCTTACACCGCTCTGGGTGCTCCGCCAACAATCTCCGGAGGCGAATTCTGATGCCGACGATGGTATTGCGGTCCCAGCCGGGAATCAAGCGCGACGGCACCGTCTTCGAAGGCGAGTTCTACACCGACGGCCAGTGGGTGCGGTTCCAGAGGGGATTGCCACGCAAGATCGCCGGGTACCGAACGATCAACAAGTTTCTCGCCGAGGCCTCGCGCGGGTTCACGACATTCACGCAAGGCTCGCTGACCTATTGCCACTCCGGCTCAGCGAGCTTTTTGGAGCGCTTCACCGTTGACGCAAACGGCAACAGCTCCCTGATGACCGACCGCACGCCCGGCGCGTTCGCGACCGGCTCCGTAACGCTAGACACAGGAGCCTCCGGGTCCGTGACAGGGATAACGGTCAACGGGGTGCAAGTGATGTCCGGCGCCGAAACATTCGACACCGACTTGGCCACCACAGCAGAGAACGTCGCGGCCAACATCACGGCGTTCGCTTCAACGCCGAACTACACGGCGGTCGCCGTTGGCACGGAGATCGTGATCTCTGCCGAGACAGAAAGCACGGTTCCCAATGGATACGCAGTTGTCAGCTCTGCAACGACGATCACCACCACAGACGTGAATATGAGCGGCGGCGTCGAAGGGCTCGTGCCGAACGCAGACCACACTTGGATGTTCGATTACCAGTACGCCCCTTCAGACGCCGAAAATTACTTGATTGCCGCGCTGTCCAGAAATGGAGCAGAATTAGGCAACGATCAAGGCGGCCGCATTTTCTACGGCGGCGCTCTGGCTACCAGCGTTATGGTGGAAATTCCGCTCCCGGCAGGAATGAACGCGACCGGCGGGATAGTAGTGCTGCACCCGTACTTGTTTTACTTCGGTACAGATGGCCTGATTGGCTGGTCTGTCGCCGGGGCTCCAGGCGACTTGACAAGCGCTGGCTCAGGCCAAGCTCGCGTCTGGAGTCAAAAAATCATCAAAGGCCTCCCATTGCGAGGCGGCTCCGGCAACGCTCCTGCCGGAATTTTCTGGGCATATGATGCTGTGATCCGCTCTTCCTTTGTGGGCGGCGCGCCTGTGTTCCAGTTTGACGTGTTGGCTACCGGCACCTCCATCATGTCAGCGAATTGCGTGATAGACTATGACGGCATTTTTTACTGGGTCGGGGTGGATCGGTTCATGATCTTCAACGGGGTTGTGCGCGAGTTGCCCAACACCATGAACCTGAATTGGTTCCTGGACGGATTGCGAATAGCGAATCGCCCGAAGGTGTTCGCGTTCAAGGTGCCGCGCTACGGCGAGATCTGGTGGTGTTACCCACGCGGCGACGAGACCGAGTGCTCGCACGCAGTGATCTACAACGTGCGCGAGAACACTTGGTACGACACCGAGCTCCCGCGCGACGGGCGCACCGCTGGCGAGTTCGCCAACGTGTACGCGGCGCCGATCCTGACCGGCGGGACGCAAACCGAGACCGGCTTTGACGTTTGGATTCACGAGCGAGGAGTGAACGCGATCGACGGCACCTCCCAAAGTCCGATCCGCTCATACTTCGAGACAGCCGATCTGAGCTCGATCGCCAACGGCAAAGACAGCGCGCTGCGCATAACAGCGATCGAGCCCGACTTCGTGCAGAGCGGGCCGATGACGGTGCAGGTGAGCGGCCGCGCCAATGCGAGAGCGCCGGAGGTGGTCAGCACGGCGGTCAGCTTCCCGCAAACGGCGACCCAGCCATTCGAGCAGGTTGTGATGATGAAAGAACAACGCAGGGAATTGAGAGTGCGCTTCACGTCAGATGTGGTCAATGGCGATTACCAAGCCGGCCAGATCATCGCGCACATCGACTCCGGCGACGAGCGGGTCCTGTCGTGAGCACCGTCATCCCGTCTCCACAGGGCATGGAGCTGCTCGACTGGGCTTCTCAGGTGACAGACGCGCTCGCTCAGTTCGGTCCGTTTGGCCGGTTGAACGACTCCGACGGCTGGCAAAGATGGGGCGTCGCGCTGCTCGGCCCGGTCTCGCTCGGCGGCTACACCCTGGCAGACCCGTACGGATTCAGCCGCTGGCAGGACTGGGCGGATTCAGTTTACAAGGAGCTTTCATGACGCACAAAGTCACAATCCGATTGCGCGGCCTCGGGGAAGGTTGGAACGAGCCCGCCTATTACGCCGAAGGCGGCCGGGTGTCCCCGCTGGAGACCGCTGCTCAAAAGGTGCGCGCAGCCGGGCGTCACGACGACGAGGTGCTGGTGCACGTCAATCACGACGAGTTCGAGAAGATGCGCCAGATGTGGGGCGATCCGATGATGAATCCGAAGACCGGAGTGCCGGAGTGGGGATTCATGGACTCGCTCAAGAAAGTGCTGCGCAAGGCCGCGCCGATTCTGAGCGTGGCTTCTCTGATTCCCGGCCTGCAATTCCTTTCTCCGTTAGCCGCCATCGGCAAAGGGGTAGGCGCGGTAACCGGGCTCGGCGCTCTGGCCTCCAACACAATCGCGGGCGCGGCCCTCGGCGGCATCACCGGCGGCAAGCGCGGCGCTGTGATGGGCGGCGTTGGCGGGTTCGCCGGGGCTCCGAGCTCCAACGGCAAGACCCCTTCCGAGTGGCTGGGCAGCAAGGTGTTGGGTAGCGGATCTGCGGAAACGCAAGCTATGATCGGCCGTGGGATCCTCGGCGCGGGCTCCTCAGCGCTTGCCGGGCGCGATCCGCTCACAGGAGCGGCCACAGCAGCCATGATCGGCGGGATGACCGACCGACTTCAAGACTCCAACTTGCTGCGCCAAACGCTGGGCAGCAACCCAGCCCTGCAGCAAGGCGCTCTGGGCGCTCTACGCGGCGCCGAGTTGGCCGCCACGACCGGGGGCGACTACAAGCGCGGAGCGATTCTGGGCGGCGCAACAGGGGCCGCGAACGCGGCGGTGCAGCGCTTCTCTGGCGAGAAATACCTGCAGCCCGAATTCATGGGACCGACCAACCCAGAGCTGCAGCCGACGGCCGCCGCCTCCATAACGCAGATGGCGTCGGACCCCTCTTTGACCACGACCCCAGAGATGTTCGCAAACTACAAAACCAAGGGCGAAGCGATCGCTGCGCTCGGAGGCTCTCCTGATCAGCGCGAAGTGATGGACGCTCTCAGCGGGTTCACTGCTTGCGACGCCTCTGGGGACTTCGGTTCTTGTCTCGCTCAAAATTGGGGCTCCTTCATGAGCGGATTGCGCAGCAGCGCCCCAACGCTGCGTCTCGCTGCTGGTGGCCAGCCCTCCTCGATGCACGTGAGCGCCGGGAGCGGAGACGGACAGGATGACTTCGTGGACGCAAAGCTGTCGGTGGACGAGTACGTTCTGCCGGCGGACGTGGTCAGCGCGGTGGGCAGCGGCTCTTCACAGGCCGGCGCTCGCGCTCTGGACGGCTTTGTGCAAACGGTGCGCAGCGAATACCGCTCCACGCACCCCTCTGAATTACCTCCCAAGGCGCGCTCGCCTCTGGAGTACTTGATGGCTGGAGGAGCGTAACATGGCAGGACTTTTTGAAGGGATCCCGACCGCGTCGCCCACAGGCGGCACATCGACCACGGAAACGCCAAAGTGGTTCCAGGACTTGTCTTATCAGCAGATGATGGCTGCGAGGGCCGCAGCTGACGCTCCGTTCCAGCAGTACACTTTGCCACGAGTCGCCGCGCTGACCCCAGACCAGCAAGCGGCGCAAGGCGCAACACGGATGAATGTGGGCGCGTGGCAGCCTTCGTTCAACGCGGCGACCACCGGCACTCAAGACCTGACCGGAGCGACGGCTGGATTCACGCAAGGCATGAACACGATGACCGGCGCCGGGGCCACCAGCGCGCTGAACACAGCACGGCCCAACTTCACCGCCGCCGGGGCAACTTCGGTGGCGGGCATCGATCAGTACATGAACCCGTACAACACGCAAGTGACCGACAGAATCGCGCAGCTCGGCGCGCGCAACCTGAGCGAAAATCTGTTGCCAGCGGTCTCTGATCAGTTCGTGAACGCAGGGCAATTCGGCGGTTCGCGAATGGGCGAATTCGGAGCGCGTGCGTTGCGTGACACACAAGAGTCTGTTCTCGGCCAACAGGCAGGAGTTCTGCAAACCGGATACGGACAGGCGATGGACGCCTCCCAAACCGACTTGTCGCGTCAGTTGGCGCTTGGCAGCGCAACGGGCAGCCTCGCTACCTCGGACGCCTCGCGCGCTCTGACCGCCGGACAGAACATCGCGTCCACAGCGGGCAGCGAAGCGCTGCGCCGCCAAGGCGCGCTCCAACAGATGGCCGATTTGGGACAGACACAACAAGGAATGCACGTGCAAGACGCGGCCGCGCTGGACGCGGTTGGCCAGAGCAACCAGATACAGCAGCAGCGCACTTTGGACTCCGCCTATCAGTCCTGGATGGACAACCAAAACTACCCCAAGCAGCAGCTGGACTGGCTCCAAGCGCAGCTCAAAGGCACAGGCCAGTACGTGCCTACGACCAGCACGTCCAAAGGGTACACGACCGAATTCCAGAACTCGCCGCTCTCGCAGTTGGCCTCTGGGTATTTCGCCATCAAAGGACTCACCAACTGAGGGTAAACCATGTCTTTCGGCGGAATCAGAGAAGACTACACAGAAGGACAACAACCAGACGCCGACGTGTACTTGGGGGCTGATCCTCGCGGCCCCGGAGCGATCACCGGCACGCCCAGCACCGCAGGCACAGCGGGAGCTTCTCAACAGCCATTGGCCGGGGGCGCCGCGCCGGTCTCCTACGGCTACGAGCTGGCGGAGCTGCTCCGTCGGTACGGAGTGACGAGCCCCTCGAACTCGGGCGCCCAACCGATGTACCGAGAAGCGGTCGCCTCAGCTCCGATGTACGACATCCCGAGCGGCGGGAATGCGCTGTATGAAAAATACCTCGGCAACACGATGTACGGCGACCCGAAGATGCACGCGCTGTCACGCGGCATCGGCGACCCAGAAAGCAACCCGCGCGGATTGTACGACGCCGCGCAGAGGCACGGTTGGACGGGATCGCAACTGGACAACGCTTGGGGCTATGCGCCCGGAAGCGCGGATCTGTACGCGTCCACCAACTCGCTCGCTCCTCTGCGTAGTGGCGGAGCTCGGCCTTGGGCGCAACCCGCTGCGCAATCTTCTCCGTTGCCGCCTGCAGCGCAGTTGCCGACGACGCCCGCTCCACGCCCTCCAACGCAACAAGTGCCGCCAGTGCAGGTCGGGCCTGCCATTCCTCCTGGCTACGCGCTTCCTGTTCCCGTGGGCTCGACTCCGCCCGTCCAGATAAGGCCTGCTGGCCCTGTTGGCCCTGTTGGCCCTGTTGGCCCTGTTGGCCCTGTTGGCCCGACTCCTCCAGTGGTGACGCCCCCTCCAGTGGTGACGCCCCCTCCAGTGGTGACTCCAGAACAACAAGAGTGGAGAGAGAATTATCAACCGGCCTACACGGAACAACCGACGATTGCGCAAGACAACAGCGACCCGCTGGCGTTCTACACAAAGCAAACCGGCGGCACAGTGGACTTGGGCGACGATTATCTGACGGACATCCAGAACTTGGTCACTCATATGAAGCAAGACGGACAAGGCGGCGGCGCAGGTGAAATCAGCACCGGCGAAGCAAGTTACCTGCTGGAGATGGCTCAGAAATACAACATCAGCCCCGATCAGTTGGCGGGGATGTACGGCGAGGGACTGACGGGAGCCGACGTCGCGGCCGCGTACAAGGACTCATTCCCCAACTTCGGCTACAATTACCTCAACACCAACGGGTATGCAGAGGGAGGCCGAGTCACGCCCGGCGACGACGAGCTGGCTCAGCTGCTCACGCGGTACATGAATCCGGAAACGGTCCCCGAGGACGAGCTGGCCAACGCAGAGCAAGGGATGGACGCGGCCTTGCGCCGCTCCATGGAAAGCCAAACCAGCGCGCGCCCGAGCAAGGCGGAGATTTACTGGCGGCTCGCGCAGGCATTCGCGCAGCCCACCAAGACAGGCGCGTTCGGCGAAACGCTCGGCAACGCCTCTGGCGCCATGGCGGAAGTCTCTGCCTCCGAGCGCGAAGCCGAGTTGGCAGAGCGAGCGGCACGCAGCCGAGGCGAGATCCTGCTGGCGCAGGAAGGGGTGCGCCGCGCCTCTGACCGCCGCACTCGCTCTGACGACGCGCTCAACAGCGCAGGCTCTGCCGCGATGGACTTGATCCGCGCTCGAGAGCAGCGCGACGTCACCAGCGCAACGCCGTCCAGCACCGCAGGACGCCAAGCTGCGGACGAGGGGCTTGCAACCGGAACCCCAGAGTTCTCCGCCCGAGTGCGCGAGATTGCAGAACAGGCGCGCCCGGCCAACACACGCCCGCCACAATCGATGAGCGCTGCAGAAACGCGCGCGTTGCTGGAAACGGAAGACGCCGTTCTGGCGGGCGAGCTAGCGATAGAGTCGTTGGGCGCAGCGCTAGCCATCAATGATGACGTGTTCGATGCGTCGATGGGCGACACGGCCAAGCGCCTCTGGCTAGAGGCCACGCGCCCCTCTGACCCGAGAGTGGTGGCCACGCGCAACCAAGAAAATCTGCTGAACACGCAAGCGCTGGCTCAACTGCGAGCCACGTTCGGCGCTGCGCCGACCGAAGGCGAGCGAGCCATCCTGCTGGAGATTCAAGGCATGGGCGCCAAGTCGCTGGAGGAGCGCAAGTTGATCATGGAGCGGGCAATGGCCGCAGCAGCGCGCAGGCTCGAAGCCAGCAAGGCGCGGATCGAGTCGCTGCGCGGCGGCGAATACCGCCGGTACTCTCTGGATGAGCCGGAGGTGCTGCAATGAGCGCGAAGAACTATCTGCGTGCCGCGCTGGGCCAAGGCGTCGGGATGGGCTGGGGCGACGAGGCGGAAGCTTGGTTGCGGTCGCGCATGGACGATCAAGATTACTCCGCCGTTCTGGATCAGATTCGCCGCGAGTACGGCGACTTTGCCGAAGAGAATCCATGGGGCGCCGGCCTAGCAGAATTCGGAGGCGCGGCATTGCCCGGCGCTGCGATGATGTTGCTGCCCGGCGGCCAACCGGCGGCGATGGGGATATTTGGGCGCGCTGTGGGCGCAGGCGCGCTTTCGGGCGCTGTCTCAGGGGCTGGCACAGCCGAAGAGGAGTCGCGCGCTAGCGGAGCGCTCCTGGGTGGCACGGCAGGCGCGGCGATCGGGGCAGCGATTCCTGCTGTTGGACGCAGCGCCTCTGAAGGCATGGACTGGCTCCGCCAGCGCATTCGCCCCTCGGACGCCGTGGTGCAACGAGCCGCCTCTCAGCGGATGAATCGCGCGATGCAACACTCTCAGCTCACTCCGCAAGATCTGCTCAACCAAAATCGCATGGACATCACCTTGGGGGTGCCGGGCATCGCGGCGAACGCTTCGCCCGAACTCGCCAAGCTCGCCGAACAAGTTGCGCAGCGCGCGGGGGCCGGCTCCGCTCAATTGGAGCGCTCCATCGTTGCGCAAGGACGCGGCTCACGCGGCCGGGTCGACGACCAAGCGCGTGCCGCTCTGCGACCGGGTAATTACTACGCCGACGAGGAACAGCTGGTCTCCGAGCTGCGCGACAAGGCCAAAGACCTTTACGGCGCCGCCTACGCGTACGGAGAGGTCGACGACCCGCGAATAATGCAGGTGCTCTCCAAGCCGCAGTTCCGAGGCTTCTATGACCAAGCGCGCAAGATCGCCGACTTGGAAGCCACGGCCGCCGGGTTGCGCGGGGAAGATCCTTCGTCCTTTGCGCTGCGCGAGATCTACCGCGAGAGCGCGGAGCCCGACCCGGCCGCCATCGCTGCTATGCGCGCTATGGGCATGGACGACGCGACGATCGCTCGATACGCCTCCGACATCCCGCGCAGCAGCGAGCTGATTTCGATTCCTGACGTGCGCACGCTGGACTACATCAAGCGCGGCATGGACGCGGCAATCGAGTCCGGCTTCAAAGGTCAAGGCATGAGCACTGCGGAGGCCAAGGCGCTCCGCGACGTGCGCAAGGAATTTGTGAATGCGCTGGACGAGAATGTGCCGGATTACAAGACTGCACGCGCCGGGTATGCCGGCGACATGGAAGTGCTCGACGCGCTGCGCGCCGGGATGAACGACTTCAATGCGATGGACCACGAGCAGGTGCAGCAGATGGTGCGTGGAATGTCCACGGCCGAGTTGGACGCCTACCGCACAGGGGTCTCACGGCACTTGTACGCGCAAACCATGGATCCGTCCAACAACTTCGACGCCGCCAAGCGCATCGTCAACTCGCCCGAAACAATGCAAAAGCTGCGCCCGCTGTTCAAGAACGAGTCTGAATTCGGGTTGTTCACAGCGGCGCTAGAGCGGGAGTCGGAGATTTTCCGGCAAGCAGGCAAGATTCTGGGCGGCTCACAAACCTCTATGCGAGCGCAGATGCGCGAAGAGTTCGAACGCGACCCGGTGGGCAGCGCGGCGCACGACCTGATCCAAGGAGGGGTGGACAGCACCCTGACCGGGCTGGTGTTGCGCGCAATCCGCTCGGCGAGCGTCACAGAACCGATCGCCGAGCGGTTGGGCAAGATGTTGAGCGCTGGCACCCCGGACGAGATTGCGGCCGTGGTGACGGCGCTGGAGTCGGCCGCGCAAGCCGGGCAAAGGCGAGCGGTGCAAGCCGGGACGCGCGAGCTCGGGGCGATCACTGGCGCGGCAGGTTCACACTGGCCCGCTCCTCAGCCTTCTGAAGAAGAGTAATCCAGCACGGCCAGCTGCGTCGCGAAGAGCAGCCCGGCCGCGTGCGCTCGGGTGAAGGGCTCAACTCCGAACGCCTTGTAGGCCACTGGGCCCTCCTCGCGCTCCAGAACGACCACGCAACGCACCGCGTGCTCCTCGTCGCCGCTTTCTAGCTTGTCCGCCAACAACCGCAGCGAAGCCGCTACGGCTGTCAACTTGTAGCGCGGAAACTGCGAGACGCTCACGAAAAGCTCCTCACCGGCAACGCGGCGCTCAGGTGCCAGTTTCCGCACACCGAGCACGCTTCCGGCACCCGGTGCACCCCTCGGCACCGAGCGACAGACGCGGAAGCGGCGCGAGCCGCCTCCAAGGTCTTGAATTGCCGCCTCGGCGAGCACGCGGGTGCGCCGCTCACAACAGCAACACCAGCAGGTCTTGCGGGCTGAGTTGAGGCTTGTTCTGTTCTCCGGCGTTGTCCAGCGCTTCCCGGAGCATCGAGTTGCGCATCTCGTTCTGCGCGCGCTTCGCCGCCGTGTCGATCGCTGTCCCGTAAATGCGCCCTTCTGCCGGAGCTTGCTGCAGAGCCACGTGCCGCTCGTAGTCCTCTCTTGCAAGATTGGCCTCCGGCCGCATGGCGATGCCGCCGAGCCCTATGTAAGCTTGGCCTGTGCTCACGAGGGTCCCCATCCCCTGATCATACGCTGTCGTTATCGCCATCACCGACCTCCTTCGCGCGCTTCGCCGGCTCAGGGAACAGCTCAGACACGAGCCGGGTGATCTGCGTCTTGCGGCGCTCCTTCAGCTCGAAGGTGTCGATCTTGGCGGCGATCTTGTTGAAGTCCAGCTCCTTTTGCGTGCAGAGGGTGTGGATTTCAGACTCGATCGTCGCCATCTCTTCTTCGAGCCGGCAAAGCTCCAAGTCGGCGCGCGCCTTGGCAGAGCGGGCGCGGATGGGCGCGAGCGCCTCGTCGATTTTTTCAGCGGTCATCGCCAAAATGGCGCGGTAAGGTTTCAGATTGAAAGCCACGGTAATTCTCCTTTGTGGTAGACGGGTTGTTGTTTCATTGTTCTTGCAAGAGCTAGCCGGGAAGCTCGGAGGGCTAGCGCTCCTTTTTGCCATCGCATCCGCTGAGGGCGAGTCCGGGGTTGCCACCGGCGCCAGCGCCCTCGAGAGAAGAGGACTCGGACGATCACTTCAGCATCCCCAAGACCACCGCGCGGAAGATGTAGTCTTTCGCTTGTTGTTCACGCGGCAGATCATTGAACGGAACTATGCAAGGGTGCGTCTTGGCCTGCGCGTCTTTCACGGGGCCGTACCCCCAGCCGTCAGCGAGCTTCTCCGCCATCCAAGCCGCGTGACTCGCTTCCGGCCCGTGATCGCCGCTGGCGTGCAGCACCACCCCGTTGAACGCGCTCTTTTGTTGCCACTCCGGCGCGTCTTCCCAAGCCGGCTGAGACAAGTCCCCCAGAGCCGCGCAGTAAGCGCGGTTGACCTCGTGAGCGACGCGCGCCACCTGCTGAATGGCGATGGAACTGAAAATTGACGACAATGGAATTTCTGGGGTCATAGCGGTTCTCCGTTCTTTTCTTCGATTAGTGAAAGGATTTTGTCGAACAACCAGCTCTGCATGCGCCGGTCGAAGTCATTGCAATTTTGCGCGTTGTGAACCCACTCTTCCAGAAGGGTGGAGGCGACTTGCTTGGTGCCCATGTCGAACGCCAACGGCGAAAGATAAATCTGCCCGTTCAGCGCGCGGCCCATCACCCCGTCGCCCAAGCCGTCAACCACGTGAATCGGGAACTGAGATACTTTCACCCCTGCGGAGCGCAAGAATTGCGAAGCCTTTTCGAGTTGTCGTTGTTGCACTGGGGTCAGCTCCACCACCGGCCACTCGCCCTCTTCCTCCGAGATCTTGCGCAGCATTGCACGCACGTGATCGCTCACAGGCCGGCCCTGCCGCATCAGTTCGCGCGCTGTGGCCAGCATAGCCTCGGAAGGCTCCGCGAGCATGTGCTGAAAGGTGAGTTCCCACTCCAAGGAGTCGCTTGTGGTGAGCGCTTTGCGCAACATCGCGCGGTCTTCGACTTGCTGCATCCAGGCCCGGCGAATCGGATCTGTCCATTGGTGAGAGTACTTCGCCGTTCTGTCTTCGGTAAGCGCCAAAGCCTCCTTGATGTTGTAGGTGAACGCCCCGACTTTTTGGAGCTGCGCAACTGCGATGCCGCGATAATAGACCATCAGCGAGGGGCGGTCATGAATCTCCACTGACTTGGTGATCAGCGCCGGGGTGCCTTCCAGAAAATAGAGGCCTTTCTTTTCGTGCGCGTCGGCAATCTGCTCGCAATCGACCGAGACGATCACGTCCCAGCACAGCGCCTCCTCAGGACTGCAAGTGACCTTGCCGCCTTCGTCGACCGCGTTGCAGCGCAGCTCTCGGTAAGCTTGCCAAGGCTCCCACGTTGTTCCGAGGTGCGTTGTGAACCCGGCGTTCTCGCCGTTCACCTGCACGATTGCAAACTCCTTTCCTCGGACAGTTGTCGGCTGCACGGTGAATTCGAACTTTTCGTTGCTCTTCCCGTTCAACACAGAAATCTTGCCGCCCAACCGCAACACTATTGCGATTGCGTACTTGAATCCGGTGCCGAAGAACCCGATGGCGTTGTCGCCTTCCTTCGCGCTGATCCCGAACGTGAGCATGGTGCGCACGTCGAACTCGCCGTTGTTCACAAAATAAACCTTTCTCATTTTTGCTCCTCCGGGCAACACAGCCCTTTCCAGTCACGGTCATAGACGCCTGCGGCCACATCGTCGCAGTATTGTTGTTCAGCGCGTTGCGCTTCTTGCTTGTCGGCGTTGCCGAACATTCCCAAAACGATCGTCACGGTTATTGCAGCTCCGAGAGCAGGCCAGTTTCTCACTCCCACACCCCCTTCGGCAAAATTCCGGGGTGCTTCTTCACCATGCGAATGGCGAGTGCTTTTGCTTCGGGCAGCGCAGACTTGTGAGGCTTCACTCCGATGCTGTGCCGGGGCAGAGTTTCGTCGTTGTGATTGATCAGCCGCAAACGCAACGCGGCGTGCTCGCCGGACTTCGCCACGCGCACTGAGTACGCGGTGTCGCAGAAAATCTGCCCCAGCACGTCCCACTGACCCTGAACTTTGACTTCCAAGCCGGGCCAACCGCGCTCCTCGAACGAGCGGTAGCGGCCTGTCGGCACAGGATCCACGCGCCAACGCACCTCGACGCAGGCTCTTTTGCCATTCAACGCAACTCGAATCTTCACGCAGCCACCCTCAAGCGGCGAGCGCCTTTCTTGATCTCGATGGCGTATCCGAGGCCAACAGCAACAGCAAAGAGGGTGTTGACGCGCGGAGAGACGACCCGGCCAGAAGCCCAGCCGTGGAGGGTGACCCAGTGCACCGAGCTGCGCTCGGCCAACTCGCGGATCTCTTGGCAATTGAGCTTGTGCAACTCGTCGATGATGGTGAGAAATATTGCGTGGCGGTTCTTCAAGTTGTTCGCTGACATTTTCAGTTCTCCGTTTGGCTGAGGGCGCCGAGTTCTGTTCCTAGGTTCGGCTGACCCGTGACGCTTGTGCGTTACATGGCTCAGCCCTCAGTGGTTGGTGGCAAAACATCTCTGTTTTCCTCAAAGCGAAGCCATTGTCGCTCTAAATTTCCATCGAGGCAACTGTTTATTGCGAAATATTCAAATATAATTCAAAATGCGATCCGCAACCTCTTCTTTGTTCTGCAGCGCGGTGGTCACCCGCTCGTCGGCGGTGTCCTGCGCCACGATGTCGATGTACAGCACGTGCCCCTCGTAATTCCCGGTGGTGCCGATGCGGTGATTGCGGTCTTCAGATTGGAGTCGTTTCTCCAAAGAGAAGTCCCGGTTGTAGTAGACCGCCGTGTCGGCGGCCGTGAGGGTCAATCCGATGCCGCCTGCGTCCGCCGTTCCGAGGAAACACCGGGCGTCGCCGCGCTGGAAAGCGTCCACGGCCTCCTCGCGATCGGTCTTGCTGGTGATCAGGCCGTGGTATTCGACGCAACTGATGCCCAGCGCGTCCAGCTCCTCGCGTACTTGCGCCAGCTCCTCGTGGAACGAGCACCAAACGATGAACTGCCCCTCCAAGTCCTCCAGCACCTCGCGCAGCACGGCCAGCTTCGGGTTCTCGGCAGAGGCGATCAGCCGGGTGCCGCGCCCGTCGAGATTGATGAATCCGGAGGCGATCTGGCGGAGCTTGGTGGTCAGAGTCAGCGCGGTGAACTTGTCGACTTGTCCGTTGTCGCGGATCCAACGCAGCTGTTCGCAGACGGCGGTGTAGTCGCGGCGCTGCGCCGGGGTGAGCTCGAAGTAGACTGTCTGGTAGACCTTCGGCGGCAGATCCAGGCAGTCCTTCTTCAGCACCCGGAACACGTGCGGCGCCATCAATCCGCGCAGCTTTTCGAGGTTGCGCCAGCGCTTGGTTCCGTCAGGATTTTGCAAAATGATCTGCGGGAGCTGCAACATGTCGCCTCGGCCGAGATCCTCTCCCGCGCGCAACTTTTCCAGCACTTTCTTCGCCTGCGGCCGGGTGGAGCGCGCGAGGATGTCGCGCACCAACGAGGCTTCCGGGCGCATCAGCTCGGCGTACTCAGCCACGAACGCGCGGTAACTGCGGGTACCGAGCAGCCCGGCGCCGGGGGCCATCACTTCGAATTGACCGAATAGGTCTAGCGGCGAGTTGGCGATCATCGTGCCCGAGGCAATTCGGCGCACTCGGCAACGCTCCGCAAGCATGACGGCTTGCTTGGTGCGCCCGGCGCTCAGGTTCTTCACGCGGGTCGACTCGTCCACGATCAACTCCACGTCGCCCTTGTGCGCGCGGATGAACGCCGCCGCGAACTCGACGCCTTTCTTGGTGTTCAGCGCGTCCACGTTCATGGAGAACACTCGCAACACGTCGGGGTCGTGCGCCTTGAGCATGTCGGCCATGGAACGGGTCTTGCGCACCCCGGCGCCGCTCTGCCAGCTTTCGGTTTGCACGGGAATGTCCATGTGCGCGGGGATCTCGCGGCGAGTCCAGTTGGTGTGCACCCCGTTCGGAGCGATCACGAGTGAGGCCTTGATCACGCGATTGAGGAAGAGCCGCTCCGCGTCCGCGAGCAGCATCCAAGTCTTCCCGGTGCCCTGCTCCGCGCCGAGGCCGTAGTGTTCCTTGCCGTCCATGCGCTCCAGCCCTGTGACTTGGTGCGCCATTGGTTTCGTTTTCATTCGCGACCCTCCATCAATCGTCCAAACACGTCAGCCCAAGAGTCGCACCGGCACATCAGCCAGCAGCGATCTTCCAGCGCCTCTTTTGCTGTGAGCTCGTTCAGCTTCAGCACCCGTTCTCCAGGGAACAACCACAGCGTTTTCACTCCGCCAATTTCGCGCCGCGCGAGCACGTAGGTCGGGGTCTTCCACGCGGCCGCCGCGAGGTGCCAAGTTTCCTGGCTGTTGCGCACCTTCGAGTCTGAACACAAGAACGCACCGACGACCCCGGTGCTCTTCGGCGCCTTCAACTCGACCCAACCGTGGCGGAGGGGAGCTTGGAAGTAGACGTCGGGGGTGCCGTCGCCCACCAGATTTTCGATCCGCTCCAGCGAGATGTTTTGAGGCTTGTGGCTCTTCATGGAGTCCCACACGCGCTGTTCCCTAGTTCTCATCGAACAACCTCGGATTGCTCAGGCACTTCACCTTCTCCACGATCATCATTGAAAATTGTTGCAGCCACCGGCCACGCACCAGCAGCCACTCCTTTCCGTCCACCGCCTTGTCGGCCAGCGGAATGCCCAGCGCTTCCCACTGCGCCGGGCGCACTCTGGCGAGCACCGGCTTGCTGACGGAGTCGTCCACCACGAACAGGTCCAGGAACAGCGTTTGGCCTTCCTTCAGGAACCCGCGAGCGGAGGCGCGCACGGTCTCGTTTTCGTCGCGGCGCTCCTTGCGCACGACCTTGCAGATCACCACCGCGTTGTCGCCCTCCTCCAGAGCGGTGAACTCCCGGATTCGCCCTCGCACGTTCATTGAGGCGGGGTCGCGGTACAAGTCGCCCCACAGCGCGTGCGCCGGGTAGAGCTCCTTGTTCTTGATTGGCAGCTTTTCCAACCGAGCCAAGTCGGCGGGCGACAGCCCGGTGGAGTTGCGCTTGGCAATGTATTGGGCGGCCTTCACTGGACCGACCCCGACGAGGTTGCGATAGCCGCCAACGACCTTGCCGTCTTTCGCGGCCCAATTCTGTTCGGAAAGCGCCGGGTCGAACGCTACGTACTCCACCCCTTCGGTGCGCAGCTCGCGTAGGATCTCGATCGCCTGATCGTCGTCCTTGGCGGAGCGCAGGCACGCCGCCGCGTACTCCAGCGGGTGGTAGCGCTTCATGTACGCGCACCAGTAACTGATCACCGCGTACGAGGTGGTGTGGGACTTGTTCATGCCCCAAGCACCGAACGAACAGATCTCATTCCAGATTTCGTCAGCCTGCTCCGCGCTGATGCCGTTCTCGGCGGCGCCTTCGCGGAACATCCGGCCGCGCTGATCGAAGAATTCCTTGCCTTTGCGGCCCGACATTGCCTTGCGGATTGTGGAGGTTTCCTCCCACGAGAACTTCCCCAGCTCGCGCACAACGCGCATGACCTGCTCTTGGTAGAGCACAACGCCCATCGTCTCGCCGAGGTAAGTTTCCATCGATGGGTGTTTGTAGGCCACGGGTTCGCGCCCGGCGTTGCGGTTGATGTAGTGGCCTGCAGCGCCGCCGCCGAGCGGGCCGGGGCGGGCGAGCGCGGTGATGTGGTCGATCTGTTGGAATGCCACAACGGGCACCTGCACAGACACCCGCCGTTGCGCGGCGCCTTCGAACTGGAAGATGCCGGAGAACTTCGCGGAGTTGAAGATGCTGAGCACCTCAGGATCGTCGAGCTTGAGCGCGTAGAGCTGCTCGGCAGTGATGCAGCCGGTGTCCTCGATCACCCCCAGAGTGCGCAGGCCGAGCGCGTCGATCTTCAGCAGGTTGAGGTCCTCGGCGTCCTTCTTGTCCAGTTGCGCGACTCCATTGCGCACTGTGCAGTAGTCGGTCACCGGCTCGTTGGAAACGATAATCCCAGCGGCGTGCACCCCGGTGTGGGACGCGTGATTTTCCAGCGCCGACATCAACGCGGCCTCGGGGTACTTGGCCATGAAGTCCTTGCCCGGTTGCGTGTTGGCGAGGGTGTCTTCGAGTCCCTTGCCGTAGCGGGAGTCGCCCGAGGAGTACTCAATCAGCACGTTCAGAACGGGGAACGTCGCTCCATGCGGCACTGCCATTTTCTTGCCCACGTGCGCCATCACCGACCGGGGCTTCAAGGTGCTCAGCGAGCCGATCCGGCCCACGTTGGCGGCGCCGTATTTGTCGGCCAAGTACGTGAAGCACAGCTCCCGCTTCTGGTCGTTGAAGTCGATGTCGATGTCGGGCAGGTCGTTGCGATTGATGTCGATGAACCGCTCGAAGAGCAGGCCGTGCGGAATTGGGTCCACCTCGGTGATGCGCAGCAGGTAACAAACCAGCGATCCTGCCGAGGAGCCGCGCGCCGGGCCGACGAGCATGCGCTCCTTTGCCCAAACAACCAAGTCCGCCACCACTATGAAGTAGCTCTCGAATTGCTTCTGGCCGATCATGTCCAGCTCGCGCAGGAGCCGCGCTTCGTACTCATCGTTCCAGCCGGGCAGGTGGCCAGCCTCCAAGCGGTACCGCTGCCCAGCGCGCACCAGCGCGGTCAGGTCGCCTTCCACGGAGATTATCGGTGCCACAGGCAACGGCCGGCGCGGAATTCGCTCGGCGACTTCGAACGCTCCGCGCCACGCGGCTCGGAACTCGTCGTCAGACAAGAACCAGAACGCAGCGCGCAGCTCTGGTTCGGTAGCCAACAGGTGCTGAGGGGTGACGCGGGCGTTGTCGGCCCAAGCCAAGAATGCAGGACGTTCTTCGGGGGTGGGGTAATCATTCGCGCCGGTCAACACCAACGGCTTCCCGGTGCGTTGCGAGAGCGCGACCGCTGCGCGCGCGGCCTTGATGGATTGCGGGTTGACGTCCACGTAATCGAAGCACTGCGGGTCTGCCAGCGCGTTGCCGGCGAACCGGAGCACCCCCGGCGCGCTCATCCAGCCCTCCTCGGTGCGCGGAGCGGCCGAGCTGAAGCGGTAGAATGCCTTGTGGTCCTCGGCGAGCGCCCAAGCCACCAGCTTGTTCTCCAGCGGGAACTCAGCGCCGTACCCACAGGCAAGCCCACGCTTGGTCAACTCCTTTTGCCAGCGCACGTGTCCCCACGTTCCGGACGAGTCCACAATGCAGGCCAGCTCCGTGCCCAGCGCGGCCAAGCGCTCCGCCACCAGCGGGATCGGGCCGTAGGCCTTGCGGAACGAACACTCAGTGCGCACTCGCAGTTGTGGGAAAGAAGTCAAGGTACCGCTCCTGAATGACAATTTCTGTGAGCTTGTGCACGTCGTCCAAGGCTCGGTGTTTTTGCATAAAGATCTTGCCGGTGGCGGCCTCGTAAAGCTCGATCAGCTTCGGGCGCCGCCCCCACGCAGGTTCATTTTCTTGAACCGTGCACAACTCCCAACGCGGCCAAGGGAAATCGATCACCCCGGCGCGCACCAACTCGTAGTGGAGGATGGCCTTGTCGAACGGAAGGTTGTGCGCGATCAATACGTCCGCCCCCACGAAGAACTCCCGGATCTGCGGGAGCAACTCTATGAAAGGCGGCTCGTCCACCAAGTCCTCGTCGGTGAGCCCGGTGATCTTGGTGATTATCGGTTCCAGCGCAACGCCGGGATTGACCAGCAGCTCCAGCTCGCGCAGGATCCGTTGCGAGGGCCACTCCAGCAGCACAGCGCCCACCTCAATCATTCTCGGTTGGGTGCTGAGCTTTGCGTTGGGATGATTGACCAACCCGGTGGTCTCGGTGTCCAGCACGATCGCTTTCACGGCTACGCCGGCTGCGCTGGAGCTTTAGGCGGCTTGTCTTCCAAAGTGACCACGAACGTCCTCTGGAGCACGTCGCAGACCACTCCGGTGACGACCTGATCGGTGCTGTATTGCATGTGGCCGTTCAAGATCGCGATCATCGTCTCGGTGTTCAAGTGGTAAATGTTCTTGCCAACTCCGCCCTTCATTGCGCCACCCCCGGTCCGATGTTGCGGCGCACGATGAACTTCACGTCCACCCCCAAAATGGCGCGCGTGTCGAAAATCACATAATGGTAGCGGCGAGAGTCTTTGATCGCTGGGTTGGTGTGGCTGTCGGTGCGCACCTCTTGCGCGACCGGGATGTTGCGCGCAGAGAAGAACTCGGTCCACTGAGTCAACTCCTCTTCCGTGCAGTGCATCCCGATATGGCTGACGCGGCCTTCGTGCCCGGCCATCCAGTTGTCGCCTCGGGTGTAGTAGAGCAGCTCCAGCTCGTTGCCGCTCATGGCGGAGTAGTTGAATGCGAGGTTGGCGGTGTTACTCGCTGCCCAGCCACCAACCGTTCCTGTGGCGGCCACGGTGTCGTCGGTCCAGGGACCGATCCCCATAGCCTCCAACAACTCGCGCGCGGCGACCGGGTCATTGGGGCAAAGGGCAACTTGTTCGATTCGGAATTTCAGGCTCATTTTCAGGCTCCGTACGGGATGTCACAGCCGGTGAGGAACTTGTGACGGTCTTTGTTGGACAACAGGAATGCGATGAATTCGGCGAGCTGTTCGGGCGGAGTTTCCTCGCCGGTGAGCAGCGCGCTCTTTTGGTAAGCAGCGGCTTGCTCGGGGGTCCAGTTGCGCTTTTCACAAACTTGACGCTCGATCTCGCGGCTCATTCCGGTGCCGGACAGCTTGTTGGGGGACACGGAGAACACCGTGATTCCGTCGGAGGAAAGCTCACGGGCGAGTTGCTTGGTGACCATCAGCGCGGCCGCCTTGCTGGCGTTGTAGGCGAGCGAGCAGCGCATCGGAACGTGCGCCGCGTTGGAGACGATGTTGAGGACGGTGCCCCGAGTGGCGCGCAGTTGCGGAAGGAAGAACTGCGTCATCTTCCACATCGCCTTCGCGTTCACATTCATCGTCGCGTCCCAGTCCTCGTCAGTGGCCTCTGCCAGCCACGCCTGCTTGTTGATGCCTGCGCAGTTGATGATCACGTCCACCGGGTTGTTGGGCCCGAACGGCCAAAGACCGTCGAAGCGCTCCGGCGCGGCGGCGTCGCACTGCACTCCGTCCGCGATGTCCATGCTCAGCACAGCCAATGGCGCGCCGCTGGCCCCGAACTTTTGACTCAACAGTGCCGTTCGGATTGCACTGCCGAGGCCGCCCGCGGCTCCTGTAATGATTACGTTCATGCGCCTTGCTCCTCGATAATCGACTCGATCATCGCTGCGTACACCGCAGTGTCACGGATCGAGTCTTGGTGGGTTAGCTCGCTGATGGCGAACCGGGAAAGTTTCACAAGCATGAGCTCGAACAGGTGCCACTGGTCGCGCACGACCAACTCAGGCGGAACTCCGTTGGGGAAGAACACCTTCACCAGTTGGGCGATCTGCTTGTAGTTGTCCTTGTAGACCGCGTTGCGCTCGCGAAACGTGTTGGCTGCGTCTTGCAGGATGTCGGCTGCATTGCGCGGGCGAGCCGGGGGCGAGACGAGCGCGGCCTTTTCCTCGTTGCTGACGCGCTGCTCCCTTACGCCGGGGGCGAGTTGCATGGCCTGGATTCCGTACAAGTTGTACGCCGCCAATACATCTTCCCTGTCGTCGTACGCCACGCGAATCCGATGAGGCACGATCAGCGACTCAAGCCAATTGCTGAGGAGTCCGACCTTCAATTGCGGCGAGCGCTGGTGATTTCCTTCCGGGCGCATCAGAAGAATCGTCTTGTGCAGAGGCAAGAATGGCGCTTTCGAGTTCAGCCACTCCATGGTGCGTTGCCGAAACTTTTCCGGGCGCGCCGTGCAGAACACAATGAAGTCTCCCTGACAAACATGACCATTCAACAGCGACACGCCCTGCTCGTAAGACGAGTCCCTTCCGCACAGGCTGTTGTACGCCTCGTAATCCGCGTCGGTCAGGTGTCCGGGGTTCTCTCCTCCAACAACGGGGAGCAAGTGGTGGCGCCAGCGATCGTCGCTCAGGCAGCCGTCCAAGTCGAAAACAGCAACATCGTGGCTCATCGCGCCTTCCTCAGCAAGTCGATCGCCTTGGCAATTTGCCACCCGGCGCCGGAGCCGACTGTGATGCCGACGTCCTCAGCCACAGTGCTGAGCAGCTCGATGGCTTTGTCGAATGGAGAGGTGAAGAACGCCTCGGCCCAAGGCCACTGCGCCAGCACAGCGGTCTCCATCTGGCGCACAACGTCCGCGTACTCTTCTTGGGTGCGCAGCGAACGGCGCGCAAGCACCAAGTCCACCAGCGCGCGCAGATTGTACTCCGCCACGATGTTGCAGTGCGTGTTGAGCGGGAGGATGCCGCGTGCGTCACCGGCCTTTGCGCCGCGTGCCACCAGAGTCGCGTAGGTGTTCTTGCAGAACGCGGCTGCTGCATTGAACAGCTCGTGCTTCAAATCACGGTCCTCGGCCAAGGGCTGCTCGGGCGCGGGGAACGGATTGGTGACGCCCACGGCGGACGCCTCCACCACTCGGAGCGACTGCATCGCGTAGCTGGCGGTGCGGGTGCGGGTCATCTGTTGCGCCGCAGCGCGCGTCAGTCCGGTGATCAGGAACGTGACGTTGCAAAACTCCCAGCTGCTGGGGATCGTGGAGGCCATGTACTGCAGCTCCTCCATCACGCGCTCTCGCGGCCAAGACTGGATCTCTTCGAACAACCCCGGAGACAAGTCCAGCCGGGTGCTCTTGGTGAAGATCAGCTTGTGAGCCGCGTAGAGCTCTGCGTCCGGGCGCCCGGCGCCGGTGAAGTCGACCAACGTGACCGTTACTGGTGGAGCAATAACATGGAGCGTGTTCATTTCTCATTTCTCCTTTACATGGATGAGCTTGCGTTCGTAATCGTTTGCGGACATGAGTCGTTGAATGACGAGGGAGTCGCTCACAACGTCGTCGAGCAGGATGTTGCGCCACGTGGCGAACCGGCCGAGGCTGTAGACGTTGCGCTCGACGGTGAGCTTTTGGAGCAGCGCCTTGCGGAGCGAGTCGTCCGCGAAGTCCGAGATCTTGCCGTAGCGCTGGCGGTGCGGACGCGCCTCGGCGCGCTCCACGAGCTTTTGCGGAAGGCCGAAGGCGAGGGTGGCTTCGTTGAAGGCGCATGCGCGTTGCGAGTCAGAAAGGTCATCCCCCATCATCTCCAGGATCAGCACGTCCCCGGTGATCGACGCGCGGTAAAGCGCCAGTCCATTCCCTGCACTCGGCCACACCGCCGGGAAGTAAATTGTCTGGAACACGTCTGCGCCCGGAATTCGGTGCCGCTCAACAGTGATCGGCGCGTGCCGGAACATGGCGTCGTCGCCCGCGAACTCCAGCCCAACGGCGCGCAAGGTCGCGTCCAACGGCGCGGTGCTGATCACAGGGCGCGCTTGCTGTCCCGGCTCCGGAGCCCACTGAGTTGCGTAGGAGATTCGGGAACCGACCTTCTCCAAGAGCCGCTCGTGGAAGTTGTCCGGGGCCACCCAGCGGCGCACCGGCTCCAAGTCCCAGACGCTGCGCTCTTGCACCCGGCCGGTGACCTTGTGCGCGTACATATTCGCCAACCGAATGTTAGCGCGGCACAGCTTGCCGTTGTAAAATATCCCCTTCCGCACCGTCACAGGACGGAAAGGAACTCCGGTCACATTGGCCACGACGTCGGAGCGGAACCGCAACAACGCCTTGTGTCCTTGCGTCGGAGCGGGGGAGCTCTCGACCACGGACGCACCGGGAAACATACACGCGGCGATCAGGCCGCTGAAGCCGGCGCCGACGATCAGCGGCGCGGTCATTCCTTCACCTCAAGCCACCCGTTGCTGATCAGGGTGTTGATCTTGGGGCGCACGTCGTAGGCGAATTTTTCCACCAGCTGACGGACGGTCATGCGGCCGCCGTTGTCGAGCACAGCCAACACAATCGCCTTGCGGTCGCTGGCGTCCTGGAGCTTTGTGCGGGCGGTCTTGCCCGACACGCAAACCACAGCATCGTCGGGATGGTTGCGGGGGCGGCCCGTGCCGGACTTGGTGTCTTTGGTCGTCATCGTCGTTTCCTCGTGAAAGTTAATTGGTCTGAACAGCAACCCATGCATGCCCGAACGCTTGCGTGGAGCCGGCCTTCTTCAGATTTGCGCGGAACACCACGTGCTTCTTCAAGTCCAACCCGAGCGCCAAGAACGCAGCGCGCACCGAGCGGTACTCTTCGCCGTCGACTCTCACGCAGTG
>Ga0181343_1000060_pt1 | contig 48808 bp, 63 predicted proteins | sample Su13VDMLBSD_FD_130110 | JGI IMG/M metagenome (GOLD analysis project Ga0181343, IMG submission 130110) | Freshwater viral communities from Lake Michigan, USA - Su13.VD.MLB.S.D | ecosystem: Environmental > Aquatic > Freshwater > Lake | place: USA: Michigan | collected 2013-07-15
CCCGCCACGGAGGCCGGAGGCTTGCCCATGACGCTCGAGGCCCGCCACGGAGGCCGGAGGCTTGCCCATGACGCTCGAGGCCCGCCACGGAGGCCGGAGGCTTGCCCATGACGCTCGAGGCGTGCCCGTACCCCTACCGACCGCCGCCTTTATCCGCCCACCCCGCGCGCGTTTCCAGGCGCGTCAACCGTGCCCCGAGCTCCCGCTCGAGCGCCTGGACGCCGTCCGCGGCCGCTTTCGCCGCCGCCGCCGCCGCTGCGGCGTCGGCCGCGGCCCCTATAGAGGAATTTCGGTATACGCGCGCGAGGTCGACGAAATATCGCTCGAGGGCCCTCGCGCCCGCGAGTGCGGCGACGGCGAGGGCCAGAGGCATCGAGGGCTTGACCATCAGGACGAGGACCATCGGACCGACGACGAGGTCGACCGACGAAAGCCGGGTGGGGATTCGGGGGACCCTCACTTGGGGCCCCGACCCACAAGGAACTGCCGCGCGGTCTCGACGCGAAGGGCTGCACTCGCCCCGCCCCGGTTCATGGGGCCGGCGAGCACCTCGACGCCGAGCACGTCGTGCCCGCACGTCGTGGCCTTCAGGACCGCGAACCCGCCGGCTACCTTGGACATGGAGATCCAGGTGAGGACGGGTGCGCCAGCACCCGGACCACCCGTCGACCCCGAAGGGGGCGACCCTTCCGTGAGGCGAGGAGCGAGCGAACCCGCCGGAGTCTCTTCCCCTGTCGTCGGCGACAACATGAGCGCCGCCGTGTCTTCGGTCTTCTTCGGTCTGGGCATTCTCATTCTCCCTAGCCCCCGCTCGGCCCTGCGGCCCGAGGGGTGCTTTCAGCCCCCTATAGGGCGTTTTCGTATACGCGCGCGAGCCAGTCTCACCCGGTTCGCCGGGGTCGGTTCGCGCCGGTACGCATCGCGTGCCGAACGGTATTGAGCCGAGTCGACATCGAGGTCGTCGTCCGGTTCGATGTCGTCGAAGTCGATGGACGGGTCCGGTGGAGGGGAGTCGGAGGGGATCGAGCACGTCATCAAGTCCCGGTTCGCGGCGTTCTTGTCCCGGTACGACGACCGCCGCTCCTCGGTCGTCCATTCGGGACCGACGTCCCCTCGGAAGTCGCCGGCATAGTGCCGGTCGAGGAACGCCGCGAGCCACGCCTGCTCGTCGGGGCTGAGCTTCGTGAGGTAGTCCACGTCGACCCGCCATGCCACCGAGCGGGGGTAGCTCTTCGCCGACAGTGCCGCCTTCGGGTTCTTCACGCAGCCACCCGCACGTCGGCCCCGAGGATGTAGACGAACTTCGGTCGACCTCTCTTCACCCGCACCTCTGTCAGTCGCTCGACGAGGTCCCCGTTCTCGACGAGCGGGGCCACGATGCGGCGCATGGTCGCTCTCGAGACGCCGAGCCTCGCCCCGAGCTTCGCGAGGGTGTCGTCGCCCTCGGCCACGCCCGTCAGGACCTCGGTCCGGTAGGCCCACCGACGCTCCTCCCGGTCGGCCGTGTCAACGACCCGCACGGACGGGGGTGCCGCGTCGGGGACGGTGACCTCCGCCAGGACCCGAGGGTCGAGGCCGAAGGCGGTCGCCACGAGGAGGTCGATGTCGTCCACGCGCCGCACCTTACCCGACCGCCACGAGGAGGTGAACTTTATTTACAGGAGCCTCCGACGACGACGTCCTTCCGCCCCTCGACACGGTCTTCGCCGGAAGCTCGTCGTTCTGCCAATCACTCTTTGGCAAGGATGCGTTTTGCCAACGGACCGAGTGGACCAAGTGCAACCCGGTCCGAACACCCGCCACATCGCTGGCACGCGGCGGAGCACTATATATACTCCCCTTTTTTAAGCAGTATAGGGCCCAGCTTGGTCCTTGGTCCAAGCTGCGCGGAAGTGCTTTATTTTCCAGCGGATCGTGTGGACCAAGTAGAATTCTACTTGGTCCAAATGTTGAGTTTACTTGGTCCAAATCCCACACTTACGTCCGGCCGTGGACCGAGTGGACCAAGCTGGACCAAGCTGGACCATGGTCTTTCAACCTCAGTTCAAACCACCTTGGACCAAGTGGACCAAGCTGGACCAAGGTCTTTCAACCTCGGTTCGTGTTTTAGGTCGCCTTCGGACCAAGTGGACCAAGCTGGACCAAGTGACTTTTCGACCCCGAAATCGACTTGGTTTAACTCTATCCGTTTTTTCAGAGGGTCCGTTTCGTGGTGTCTTTTCCACCCCCGACCACCACCCCTTGGGGGTCGTGGCTTCGTCCTTGCCGACCTCGTGAACGATGCGGTACCGTCCCCGGGTGACCACGAACCGGCCGAGCGTGAGGGCGCGAAGCCGGTTCTCGACGACGAGGGACCCATGACCGACCGGCCCGAAGTGCTCTACGCGGTGACCCTGTACCCGTCTCTATACGAGAGGGGCGGCATCCCGAAGACGTGGGCGTGGCCCCAGCTCGTCGAGCTCTTCGGCGAGTTCACCATCGCCGCGTCGAAGGATGCGGTCCCGGGCTTCGGACCCTACGCCTTGACCGACCGGCCGTGCGGACGCCCCGAGCACCCCTCGGTCCCGCACCGCTGCGACGCTCTGGTGGATGCGGTCACCCTCGCCGTGTTCGACGTGGACATGGGCGAGGACGACGCGGTCGCCGAGTGCTCGCGAAGGCTCATGCGCGACGGCATGGCCCACCTCTTCTACTCGACGCACTCCTACCGGCCCGACGCCCTCGTCCCCAGCCTCCGCCTCGTCGTCCCGCTCCTGCGTCCCGTACCGGCCCATCAGTGGCGTTCGTTCCGCCAGGCCTTCCTCCGCACCTTCGCCGTGCCTGCGGACATCGCCAAGTGCGGGGGCTTGAGCCATTTCTACTACGCCCCGAGCCACCCGCCGGGCGTCGAGCCGCTGTTCGACTCGGTCGAAGGCCGACCCTTCGACCCTTCGCGCCTGCCGGTCACGGGTCGAGCGCCCCTCGTGACGACCTATGCCGTGCCCACCTTCGACGAGACGACCGACCCCGAGGCCCTCGCCCTTCACCGCGAGGCCCTGACCTTGAAGGCCCGCCGGTTGTCGACCTCCCCGAAGGGCGAGAGCCGTGCCCGTGCCGCCGTCCTCGAGGCGGTCGTCGCCGGCCGGCCCCTCGCCGAGCACGGCTCGAGGAACGCCACGACCACCCGAGCGGCCTTCGACCTCGTGCGGCTCCTGCCCTCGGCCACCGCCGCCGAGGTCTTGGCCCTCCTCGCCCCGAGTACCAAGGCCATGCGGGACGAGGGCTCGAGCCTCACGCTAGAGACCGTCCGGCGCATGGTCGCCTCGGCGCATGCCAAGGTCGAAGCGGCCCGTGCTAGGGAATCCGAACTGGAAGCGTACCTGACCCGCCACCTGACCCGTACCGACCGAGGGACCCGATGACCGACACCACCGCCCCTTCTCCCATGCCCGACGTGGACGACGCCGACTTCGCCCGGCTCGCCGAGGCCATCGAAGAGTTCGCCTACTCCGTGCCCCTCGAGAAGTTCGTCTACCGGCGAGGGAACCGCTGGCAACCGGACTCCCCGGTGTCCGACAAGGGCATCCGGCAGTTCCTCCTCGCCCGTCAGTATCCCCTCGACCTCGTGGACATGGTGCTGAAGAAGGGTCTGTACCACCGGACCCTGTCGACCGACGTCGTCCCCGGCCAGCCGCCCATCGCACGGGACGAGTACGGCCAGCCCCTTCTCAATCTCTACACGCCTCCGGCTCACGAGCCCTCCGCCACCCCCGGCCCGATACCCCGCGTCGAGGTCCTGCTCCGGTGGCTGTGCGACGCGCCCATCGGTGGGAACGACGAGCAGGAGGACGGCCTCGCGTGGCTCTTCGGGTGGCTCGCCCAGAAGGTACAGAACCCCGCACTCCTCCCCGGAACCGCGCCCATCTTCGGTACGTCCCCCGGCGCGGGCAAAGGAACGCTCTTCCGCATCGTCGAGACCATGCTCGGGGCGCACAACTGCGCCATCGTCGAGCGGTCGCACCTCGAGTCGAGGTTCACCCCTTGGGCGCGTGCGCTCTTCGTCATGGGTGACGAGGTCGTGAGCAACGACAATCTCAAGGACGTGTCCGAGCGGCTCAAGGTCCTCGTGACGAGCCACACGATGATGGTCGAGCAGAAGAATGTGAACGCGCTGCCGCTCCCGAACCGCAAAGCGTGGATGTTCGCCAGCAACGACCGGCTGAGCCCGCTCAAGATTGACGCCGACGACCGCCGGTACACCTACTTCCGCAACCACGCCCCGCTCACCGACGCCTACCGGGACCTTCTGAAGAGCTGCTACACGGACGACGGGTCGCAGTTCAACGACGGCTTCATCGACGAGATCCGGTATTTCTGGCGGGCGCTGCTCGACTTCGAGGTCGACGTCCGGTTCGTGAGCCAGCCCTACCACAACCAGGCTCGCGAGGAACTCATCGCGGTGAACGAACCGAGCCACGCGCTGTTCCTCAAGGCGCTCGAGGAGGACGGCATCGACGCCATGCTCGACGCCATGCTCGACACACCGAGGGGCCTGAAGTTTCGAGGGGAAGCAGCACGTCGGGAATGGGACTTTGGTTCGCAGGGCGTCGCGAAGACCGCCGTATACGAAGCGTACCGGGCGTTCTGCGAGCAGGAAGGCAAGCACGCGCTCTCGGCCACCCGCTTCGGCCCCGCGCTTCGCCATGTCGACGGCTTCGCCGAGGTACGGAACCAAAGCACCACCGGCAAGAAGGTCCGGTGCTGGGTGCTCCCGCGCAAGACCTCGTTCATCACCGACGACCTCGACGCGCTGGCTTCTTGACCTTCGCACCGGACCATGCCTATGTTCCTCCCGTCCGAGGCCGTAGGGGTCTGGGACATCCACCCGCACGACCGACCGAGGGAACCATGACCGATATCATCGACGCCCGTCCGCCCCGCTTCGCCGCCGCTCGGTGGTGGCTCGTCCGAAAACTGCTCGCCGCCCTGAACCTCGTCGAGGGTCGCTTCCAGAGTCTGCGCGAGTGGGCGCTCGAGGAGGCCGTGGCGTCGTCACCGGACTTCGCCACCTTCGAGGCTTGGGTCACCGGGCACTACGCGGCCCGTGGCCGGAAGGTCAAGGTCGAGGTCGTCGAGGCGGTCGTCCCGCCCATGCCGACCCCGACCGCCGTCGTCAACCAGACGCACCTGCACTAGGAGGTCCTCGTGGTCCGCTCCGTTTCCGCCACACAGATCAAGCAGTTCCGTTCGTGCGGCCTCCAGTGGTACCTCCAGCGGGTCGAGGGCTGGGAGATGCCGCAGTCCGCATCTCAAGCCCTCGGCGAGGCCATCCACTCGCAGGTCGAACGCTACCTCCTCGACGGCACGATGCCCGAGCTGCCGAGCGTCGAGAACGCCATCCGCAAAGCACTCGTTCCTGCTTTCGGCGTGCAGGACTCGCGCATCGTCGAGGAGCCGAAGGACTACGGCATGGGGCTGACGCTGGCCGGCGTGCCGGTCAAGGGACGCATCGACCTCATGCTCCCGCCGGTCGATGGCGGCGCTCGTGTCACCGTCGTGGATTGGAAGAGCGCAAGCTCGTTCGCTTACACGCCGACCGCCGACGCGCTGACCCGCGACGTCCAGGGCGTGCTGTACCTGAAGTACGCCTTCGAGCAGTACCCCTACGCCACCGAGGGCCAGTTCAGGCATGTGTACCTGCTGACCAAAGGCACCGGCTCGAAGAAGGTGGACGGCGAGGTCGTGGACCCGCACTGGGTCGAGGGCCAGTGGCGGCACCTCGAGCAGACCGTCGAGGAGATGCGGTCGACCGCCGGAAGGTCATTGCCGGTCGTCACGACGTCTCAGGCCAACCTGTCGCACTGTGACGCATACGGAGGGTGCAAGTTCCGAGACCGCTGCCCCGCCGCTTCCAAGGGTCTCGTGGCATCGATGTTTGACGTCGAGGCGACGGCAGGGACCGGCGCATCGACCGCAGAGGGAGAAGACATGACCACGCTCGCAGAGAAGTTGAAGGCCCGTCGCCTCGCGACGCTCGGTACGACGACACCGGCCGAGACCATCACCGAACCTACACCCGCACCCGAACCGGAGCCCGTCGTCGAGCCCGTCGTCGAGCCCGTCGTCGAGCCCGTCGTCGAGCCCGTGCCCGAGGTCGTCGCTCCGGTCGCCGTACTCCCGCCCGACGCACCGAAGGCCGAGGCGTCGAACGAGGCCAACGACCGGCCCATCCCGGGCAAGGTTGCCTCGAAGGGGCGGGTCCGTCCGTTCTCGAAAAAAGAGGTCGAGCCGGTCGTCGCCCCCGAGCCGGTCGTCGTCCCCGTGATCGAGGTGGAGCACGTCGAGCCGCCGGTCGTCGAGCGCAAGCCCGACCCGGACGTGGTGAAGGCGGCGGAGATCATTCGCGAGAAGTGGATCGAGGAAGGCTCCAAGCGGCCTCTGAGCCTCTACATCGACTGCTTCCCCGAAAAGGCGGAGTTCGAGAACCTCCGAGCCCTCGAGGACGAGATCGCGGCCCGCACGCCGAGCCTCCTCGAGCACCTACGCAAGACCTCGCCCAAGGACGTGCCCGAAGGCGCGGTGGACCTGGGCGAGGTGCTCTACGGGCGCGGCTATGCGACCCTGACCGCGTCGTTCGCACTCAAGCCCCTCACCGGCCCGTGGCTCGTGAGCACGCTGTACCCGGCCTCGAGCAAGGTGCTCGAGGTCCTCCTCCCGAAGGCCACGTTCGTGGTCCGAGGTCGTCGATGACCGAGGTTCAGTTCGAGGTGGACGGTCACGTCTTCGTGCTGCGAGGGGAACGGAATGAGCGACGCATCCTCGACCGGCACGGGCGGCAATGGACTCCTGCGGAAGTTGCGGAGCTTGTCGGCGAGCGCCGAGCCCACGTCGCCCTCGCCTACGCCGAGCGGGACCTCGGTCGTCGCCTCGAGTTCGACACCCGTCGATAGCCGCACCGCGAACGCGGCGGGCTTGGCCGTGCGCTCGTCACCGGAGTTCGTTCGCATTCGCGACCTCCCGAGACGCACGCTCACGGTCACGCCCGCCGAGCTCGAGGCTCTGCACGCCCGCCTCGTTCTGCCCGAAGGGACCCGTCGCCTTCGCCCTATCCAGGCGGCGGGTCTTTTGGAGGCCGAGCGGACGAACGGCCTCTTCGGCCCCATCGGTGTCGGTGCCGGCAAGAGTGACTTGGCCCTGCTCCTGCCCGTGGTCATGCGGTCGAAGGTGGCCGTGCTCCTCGTGCCGGCCGCGCTGCGAGAGAAGGTCCTGCGGCAGGACTACCCGGCCCTCGTGCCGCACTACCGGCTCCCGCGCCTCGTCGGGGCCAAGGTCGCGCCACTGCACGCGGAAGGGGAGCTGCACCTCCTGAGCTACGACGCCCTGTCTCGGGAGTCGGGTGCCCGTATCCTCGAGGATCTGAAGCCCGACCTCGTGATCTGCGACGAGGCCCACGCCCTTCGGCACCCGAGCGCGACCCGGACGAAGAGGTTCGTGCGGTACTTCCGAGAGCACCGGGACACGCGACTCGCCGCGCTCTCAGGGACCATGACCTCCAAGAGCCTTCGAGACTACGCGCACCTCGCGTTCCTCGCACTGCGCGAAGGGTCGCCGGTCCCGACCTCGTGGACGGTGCTCGAGGAGTGGGCCTCGGCCCTCGACTCGGGCTTCCTCCAGGCCCCGCCCGGGGTGCTCGTCGAGCTGTGCCAGCCGAATGAGCACGTTCGCGAGGGCTTCCGGCGAAGGCTCGTCGATACGGCCGGCGTGGTCGCGACCACCGAGTCGTCGCTCGGCACGGCCCTGAACTTCTACGAGCGCCCCGTCGAAGTGCCGAAGGTCGTGCGCGAGACGCTGCGTCAGGTCAACGAGACGTGGACCTCACCCGTGGACGACGAGGCGTTCGACGACGTGCTCGTGCTGCACCGCTACCTTCGGCAGTTGGCTGCGGGGTTCTACTACCGATGGGTCTGGCCGAACGGCGAGCCACCGACCCTTCGGAACCAGTGGCTCGACGCACGCAAGGCGTACCACCGAGAGGTAGCCGCGTTCTTGACGCATCGGTCAAAGCCCGGCATCGACTCCCCGCTCCTCTACGCCAAGGCCGTGGCGGACGGCCGAGTGGTCTCGACCACCTCGGCCGCGTGGTTGGCCGTGAAGGACCTCGCGAAGCCCAGGACCGAGGCCGTGTGGCTCGACTCGTTCCTCGTGGACGACGCCGTGTCCTGGGCCACCCAGTCCACGGGCATCGTGTGGTACGAACACTCCGCCGTGGGCGAGGCTCTGGCAGCGCGAGGGCTCCCGCACTACGGCCCCGGCGACGAGGGCATTCTGAAAGAAGACGGGTCGAGGTCCATCGTCGCCAGCATCCGCGCTCACGGCACGGGGAAGAACCTGCAAGCCTTCTCGAGGAACCTCGTCACGACGCCGCCCGTGAGCGGGACGACGTGGGAGCAGCTCCTCGGACGAACGCACCGACCGGGACAGGACGCCGACGAGGTCGAGGTCTACGTCTACCGCCACACACCGGAGATGCGAGGGGCGTTGACCAAGGCTCTTCGCGACGCCGAGTACCAGCAACGCACCACCGGCAACCAGCAGAAGCTGCTCGCCAGCACGTTCACCTTCGAGGAGTGAGATGGGGAAGAAGAGAAAGTGCCTGTCACCCGATTGCGCGGTGGAGACCTACGCCCCGAAGGGCTATTGCCAGCAGCACTTCGCGACTGCGTACTACTGCCGCCTCGCCGATTGCCAGAACCGCGTCTCGGTGCAGTCTCAGTACGGGTTCTGCCGCGAGCACTACAGCATCGGCCCAAAGACAAAGCCGGTCCCGTAAACTGCACGGAGACCGGCCCAACGCCCGAGGCCACCACAGCCTTTGTCGTCGTCCCGACGACGGACTCTCGCCCATCTTCGCCGGCCTTCATGGCCGGTTCCGCTTTCATGAAGCGGTCTACCAAGACTACGCACAACCGCACGAGGACGCCATGAATTTCGACCGACCCGAGAGCGCATCCATCGCCATCGTCTGCTTCCCGAGCGGCGGTGCCGCCATCCACGCGACCGATGGGTCCGTGTGGTGCGGCTCCAACGAGAAGAAGGGATGGCATCATGGCCCGGAGCACGAGCCGCACGCCCGGTACTTCCTGACCGTGAACGAGGCCCTTCGCTTCGCCCGCTCGTGCGGGTGGGTGGGAGAGTGACATGAAGCCGACCGAACTGAACGCACTGCGCTACGAGCCCGCCCACGGTGATACGGACGCCGGTCTTCGTCGTCGTCCAACACCGGACTTCGACCCCGAGTGGAGGGTCATCGAACTGCCGCCGCCCATCGTGAACCACGACCTCGTGCAGGTCGTGAAGGAGATGCGGGAGAACCACCGGCTGCTCGAGGACCCGCAGATCCTCCGTATCCGGTGGGAGGATCGCGAGGACGTCGAGGCCATCTTCATCAAGGCCCTCGAGGAGATGGGGTTCCGTGTGCCGAAGACCGTGAGGGTCGAGGCCGAGAAACTCAGCGAGCAGCTCGCGACCATCGGGCTGCACTTCAAGGACAAGTTCAAGCGCATTCGGCCGAACCGCTGGCTTGAGGCGAACGAGCGGACGTTCCGGTTCCCCGAGGCCATCACCGGCAAGAGCCCGTCGTACCCGTCGAACCACGCCCTCATCGGCGCGTTCCTAGGGGATTGGTTCGCGAAGAAGTACCCGCGAGCCAAGGACGCGATGGAGGTGCTCGGCAAGCAGATCGGCTGGAACCGTGTCTCCGCCGGCTTTCACTTCCCCGACGACTACGGCATGGGCCGGGTGCTCGCGAGGAAGCTGTGGCCGTTGTACCGAGGTGAAGCATGAGCGCCATGCTTGTGGCCCTGACGCAGCCCCTCGGCCTTCCGTCCGAGGTCAAGACCGCCGAGGACCTCATCGTCTACTGCGCCCGGGTGTCGAACCCCGACAACCAGCTTTCCGTCGAAACCGGGGAGCACCTTCTCCGGTACTGCGTGAAGAAGGGGCATTGGTCGGTCTTTGAGACCGCGAGCATGACCGTCGAGATTGAGACGACCCGCGCCATCTCCGCACAGCTCCTGCGGCACCGCTCCTTCACGTTCCAGGAGTTCTCGCAGAGGTACGCCTCCGTCCTCGGTCGTCCGCGTATCACCCAGGCTCGGATGCAGGATGCAAAGAACCGGCAGTCGTCCACGAAGTGCGAGTCGGAAGAGACGCAGTGGTGGTGGGAGCGCGCTCAAGCCAAGGCGTTTCACGAGGCCGAGGAAGCCTACGCCGACGCCATCGCACGCGGCATCGCGAAGGAGGTCGCTCGCATGGTGCTGCCCATGGCGACTCCGACGCGCCTCTACATGACCGGGTCGATCCGGTCGTGGATTCACTACCTCGAGCAGCGGCTTGACGTGGCGACGCAGCTCGAGCACCGGATGGTCGCCCTCGACGTGGCGGACGTATTCTGCACGAATTTCCCCGTGATTTCCGAGGCCACGGGCTTGAAGCAGAAGTTGCTTGACGGCTGGAACGGCCTTCGGTAGAACGCCGGGGTCGCCTGTAGGAGGGCGGCGCAGGGAACCCAGCCACGGTGGACTAGGAACCTGCACAACGTCGGTCGAGCGTAGCTCGACGGGAGTCGGTCACATGTCGATGTGGGATGGAATTGAGGCCGTTCAGGCCAACCAGAAGCTGCCGTACCTGAGCAAGGGCTCGTACATCGTCGAGCTGGTCTCGGCCCTCGAGGGTCTGGGCGGCTTGACCAAGGAGCCGTTTTTCAAGGTCACCATGCGCGTGGTCGAGGCCACGGGCGAGGGCGCGACGGCGGTCGGCACGCTCGCGTGCTGGGTCACGAAGAAGGACAAGTACAACTACTACTTGCGGGACATCAAGAACTGGGCGGCGGCCGTTCTCGCCGTCCCGTCGTCCGAGGTCACCGCGGCGCTCGTGCAGGGCATCTGCTCCGAGCCCGAGGCCGTGGGCACCCGCTTCCTCGTGCAGGTGGACGTCGAGGCCAAGAAGAACGGTCTTGGCGAGGTGACGAAGTACCGCTTCTTCGCCGCCCCGACCTCCGAGCAGGCCCCGTTCTAGGTTCGTCGAGCATTGAGGGATGCTCGCTCCATGTCGCCTGTCCCCGTCCGAGGTCCGGCTCGCGGTCTTCCCTCCCGCGAGTTACGGCCCCTACCCTCGGACGGGTGACGGGCGGCTCTTTTTCGTCCGATGCCGTAGGGGCATCGCCCGAGGGACACATGCTGGTAAAAATTTTCAGGGCGTTTTTCCCAAAGCCGTTGACCGAGACCGAACGTCGCTGGGCCACGTTGCTCGCCGTGTCGTGTGAGCGTGTGCGATGAACCTCGTCGCCTTCGATACCGAGACGCACCTTATCGAACCGGGGCTGCTCGCCCCGAAGCTCGTGTGCGTGTCCACCGCCACTGACGAGGATTCTGCCCTCCTCGACCGCTACGATGGCACGGACTTCGTCGAGGATTGCTTGCGGAGCGAGGACACGGCCCTCGTCGGACACAACGTCGCCTATGACCTCGGGGTCATGTGCGCTCGTCGAGCGAGCCTCATACCGCTGGTCTTCAAGGCTATGGACGAGGGCCGCGTCTTCGACACGAAGATTCGGCAGGAGCTGCTCGACATCGCTTCGGGCCGCAGCCAGCGCAACGGTGCCACGTTCGCCATGCGCGGCGGCGAGTGGGTCAAAGCCGCGTACTCTCTCGCCGGTCTCGCCGGTCAGTACCTCGGCAAGGACCGCTTCGCCGAGAAGGCGGACGCCGATGCGTGGCGCATGAGGTACGCGGAGCTCGACGACGTGCCGGTGGAGTCGTGGCCCGTCGAGGCGACGAAGTACGCACTGGAAGACGCCGAGGACACGCTCGCCATATTCCTCGCTCAGGGCGGACTCGGAGGCATTCAGCCCACCGAGCACGACCAGGTCCGAGCGGCATGGGCGCTGCACCTCATGTCCATGTGGGGCGTGCGGACCGACCCGTCGGCCGTCGATGCGCTCGAGAAGAAGCTGCTCGAGGAGCAGGCGCGTCTTCGCAAGCGGGTCATTCAGTCCGGCCTCCTCGTTCCGAAGAAGCTGCCGAAGTCCGAGGAAAACGACGCCGAGTTCTGGTCTGAGGAAGTGAAGCGGAAGAAGGCCACAAAGAAGGACCTCCAGCGACCGATGGACGGGTCCGAAGGACCGGAAATCGAGTGGGAGAACGGGCAAGCCTACGTCGTGACGCGAACTCAGGTCCCGTGCCGGTGGGCCAAGGACTCCAAGAAGCTGGAGATGTACACGCAGCGATACCTCGCGAGGCGTGGACAGGACCCTGAGCTGACGGCTACGGGGCGCGTCTCGACGGCGAAGGACACGCTCGTGCAGTCCGGATCGAAGCTGCTCGAACTCGTGGCCGATGGCGGCGGCGTGGACAAGGTCCTCGGTACCTACGTTCCGGTGCTTCGGGACGGGACGAAGATTCCGGTCAACGCCCGGTTCAACGTCCTCGTGAACACGGCCCGCACCAGCTGTGAAAAACCAAACCTGCAAAATTTACCTTCGGGCCGGAAGGTCGGCGGGACCCGCGAGTGCTTCGTGCCTCGCCCCGGCTACGTCTTCGTGAGCGTGGACTACGACACGCTCGAGCTTCGGGCGCTGGCCGAGGTGTGCCTCCTGCTCTTCGGCAAGAGCGAGATGGCCGCAGCCATCAACGCTGACCGGGACCTCCACAGCCAAGTCGGCGCGACCATGCTCGGGATGCAGTACGAGGAGGTCGAGAAGGGCAAGAAGGTCAAGGGCTCGCCGGCCAAGGTTGCCAGAGACGCAGCCAAGGTCTTCAACTTCGGCGCTCCCGGTGGCCTCGGGGCGGGAAGTCTCGTCGACTACGCCCGTGCCGGGTATGGCGTGACGCTGACCGAGACGCAGGCGCGGGAGATGAAGGCGCAGTGGCTGCGTGCGTGGCCCGAGATGACCTCGTACTTCCAGTGGATTAACGACCACGTCGGTTTGGGCGAGGCCACGCTCGTGCACCCCGTCACGGGCTTCGTCCGAGGGGACGTCGGCTACACGGACGGGTGCAACCACCTCTTCCAGCACTTGGCCGCTCAAGGAGCCAAGCGGGCGCTCTACCGTGCCGCGCGCGAGGCGTATGCCGAGCCGTCGAGTGCGTTCTTCGGATCGAGGCCGGTGGTCTTCGTGCATGATGAAATCATCGCCGAGGTGCCGGAAGGCAAGTTGCACGAGGCGGCGTTCCGGCTCTCCGAGATCATGGTCGAGGCCATGAGCACGGTCATCCGTCGTGTCAAAGTGTCGGCCTCGCCGGCGGCCATGCGGCGGTGGACGAAGGAAGCCACGGACAAGTACGAGAACGGCAAGCTCATTCCCTTTGAGGACGCCCGATGAAGGTCTACTTCGTCGGTCCTCCCGGCGGGTCCATGTCCCTCTACGAGCAGCAGATGAAAGGGCAGCGCGTTCTCTACTCGTATGCCACCTGCAAGTACATGGACGTTCCCGAAGGTGCTGCCGGATATTGCCTCGACTCCGGCGCATTCACGGTCTGGAAGAAGGGCAAGACCATCAACATGAGCAAGCTGATTGAGTGGTACGAGCGCCACGACACAGCCGACTTCAAGCTGATGCTCGACGTCATCGGTGGCAGCGAGCAGGAGCAGAAGCACAACTTGAGTCTGATGGAGCGTGAGGGTCAGGACGTCGTGCCTGTGTTCCACGGGCCGGGTGCCGAGTCATGGGAGTGGTTCGACGAACTGTGCAAGCGATACCCTCTCGTCGCCATCGGGTCGTTGCTTCCCGACAACACTTCGGCCGCCGCTACGGCATGGCTCCAAGACGTCTTCGACCGGGTGTGTGACCCGTCTACCGGCCTGCCCAAGTACCGCATTCACGGTCTTCGCATGACATCGCGCATGGGCGACTTCCCCTTCGCGTCGGTCGATGGGTCGGCCTGGGTGACTGCCGCCAAGAACGGTCGTTTGCCGGTTCGTGGTGGCGGTCAGACCGATGCGCCCATCGGCTTCACCAGAGCGGAGTTGCAGGACATGTGGATTCGGGCGTGGACTCACGCCCCGAAGTGCGAGACCTATTTCCCCCGCAAGGAAAGCAAGCAGTTGTCCATGTTCAAGGAGGCACGATGAGACTCACGAAGCGGTACTACTTGGAGTGCGCCCATCAGCTTTCGGGTCTTCGCCCGAACCACAAGTGCATGAGGCTGCACGGTCACAACTACATGTTCGACCTCACGGTCGTTCCCAAGATCAAGGCCGAGAAAGACGGCGAGGACTGGGAAGTGATGAAGAACGGGATGGTCGTGGACATCGAAGAACTTGACGTCATCGTGGCCCCCATCTTCAAGAAGATCGACCACACCTTCCTCAACGAGTCGTTGAAAGACGGCACACCCGCTGGGGCTATTGCCGCTGCTCAACCCACGGCCGAGAACATCGCGACGTACCTGTGGGAAAGGCTCAAGTTGCTTCGCAAAGATCCTCGATTCTGCCTCGTGAACGTCCGTGTGTACGAAAACAACGACATGTGGGTCGATGTTGGCATCGACTCGGGAGCTGCTCAATGAAGTTCGCCACCCAGAAGAAGACCCTGCTCGCGACCCTGCACAAGGCTGCGTCCGTCACCGAGCACAAGAACACGCTGCCCATCCTCGCGGCGGCGAAGCTCGAGACGCTGAGCAACGACCTCGTCGTTCAAGCCTACGACCTCGAGGTCGCCTACACGGGCGCGGTGTCCGGTGAGACGACGAAGGAAGGGAAGGTCGCGGTCAACGCCAAGGCCCTCGTCGCCATCGTCGGTTCGCTGCCCGAGGGGAAGGTGGAGCTGGCCGTCGAGAAGACGAAGCTCGTGGTCCGGTCGGGTGACATCGAGTTCAAGCTCGCGACCTTGCCCGTCGAGGAGTACCCCGCGGTGCCCGAGCCGAAGGACGGCGTCACGTTCCCCGTGAAGACCGAGGCCCTGCGTGCGACGTTCGAGCGCGTGGCCTACGCGGTGTCGTTCGACGAGACCCGCTACACCATCAACGGCACGTTCCTCGAGGCGTCGAGCGGGGCCCTGAAGGCCACGACCACGGACGGGCATCGTCTAGCACAGCACGTCGTCGAGGTGGCGCGGGCGGAAGACACGGGCGGCGGTGTCATCGTCTCGCGCAAGACGGCTGCGGTCCTGCTCAAGGCCCTCGACGGGAAGACCGAGGCGTGGGACCTGACGGTGAGCGAGAACACCATCAACATCTGCTCGGAGAGCGAGCACATCCAGGCCCGTCTCATCGACGGCCAGTTCCCTCAGTACGAGGCCGTCATCCCGAAGACCGAGGGTCCGGGGGCGTCGTTCGATAGGAAGGCCCTGCTCGCGGTCATGGGCCGGATGAAGATCGTGAACGAGAGCGTGGACTTCCGGGTCGAGGACGGGCGCATGACGCTCTCGACCATAGATCCGTTCGACGGCGCGACCGCGACCGAGTGGTTCCCGGTCACGCCCGAGGTCACGAAGTGCAAGTTCCGCCTGAACGGCGCGTACCTGCGCGAGACGCTCGGTTCGTGGACGTGCGACCACGTCACGGTGCACTTGCCGGCGGACGACCTCACGCCCATCCTCGTGGTGAACGGCGAGGACGCGAAGGCATTCTGCGTCATCATGCCCATGCGGAGCTAGGCGATGCGCTACCTGTCCGTGTGCAGCGGCGTCGAAGCCGCATCCGTAGCGTGGCACGACCTCGGCTGGACGCCGGTCGCGTTCAGCGAGATCGAACCCTTCCCGAGCGCGATCCTCAAGCACCGTTTCCCCGACGTCCCGAACCTCGGGGACATGACGAAGTACAAGGAGTGGCCCATTGAGCCAGGCACAGTTGACGTTCTCGTGGGCGGAACCCCCTGCCAGTCGTTCTCCGTCGCCGGTCTCCGCAAGGGACTCGACGACCCCCGAGGCAACCTCATGCTCGTCTACCTCGGGTTGGCAGAGCATTTGCGAGTCCCTTGGCTGGTCTGGGAAAACGTCCCCGGTGTCCTGTCGTCGAACGGAGGACGGGATTTTGGAACCTTCCTCGGGGCGCTGGGCCAACTCAATTATCAGTTCGCCGTGCGGGTCTTGGATGCTCAATACTTCGGAGTTCCCCAGCGACGCCGTCGAGTCTTCGTTGTCGCGAGTCTTGGTGACCGGCCCCATCCCGCCAAGGTTCTTTTTGAGCCCGAAAGCCTGCGCGGGGATTCTGCGAAGAGCGGCAAAGCGCGGAAAGGCCCTGCCCGAGGCGCTCGACCGGGCGCTGAGAGCGGTGGCCGAGTCGGCGTAGACATCGTCGGCACTTTGTGCAGCGACACACACCCCGGCGCGTACTCGGGACAGGACGCCTACACGGGACGGCTGGTGCCGCATATCCAGCCCGTGTGCGCCACCGGCCATCGGACCCACGCTCTGACGGTCTCGGACGGTGCCACCGAAGACGGCACGGGTAGAGGGACGCTGATAGTGCCGGCGATTGCATTCCACCCTACGCAAGACCCCATCTCCTCGGTCGAGGTCAAGCACGCGCTCGGCACGGGGTCGAAGGGCGGGTGTGCGACGGCAGCGGTGGCGACGGTCACCGGCACCCTTGGCGCGAGAGCCTCGTCGGGAGGCGGCTTCTCGACGGATTTCGAGGTCGCGGGTGGGTTGCAACCCACGCCCACTATGCAGGTCCGAAGACTCCTTCCGATAGAATGTGAGTTTTTACAGGGTTTTCCTGCGGATTGGACGCTCATCCCTTGGAAGGGCAAGCCCGCGAGCGAGTGTCCCGACGGCCCTCGGTATCGCGCGATGGGGAACAGCATGGCCGTACCCGTGATGCGATGGATCGGCACGAGGCTCGACGCTCTCGTGAAGGGGACGCTGTGATCCCGACCCGCACCTACCCCCACCTCCTCGCCCTCGACCCGGGCCTTCGAGGGTGCGGTCTCGCGTACTTCGACGCGAATGGCGTACTCCTGACCGCGAAGTACCTGAAGAACCCCGTGAAGAAGGGCGGCGGACCCGAGGCGTGGCTCGGGTTCGTCGAAGCCATGCCCGTGGACCTGTGGCGCGTCGAGCACTTCGTGAGCGAGTACCCGCAGGTCTACCGTGCCGGTGCGTCGAAAGGCGACCCGGACGACCTGCTCCAGCTCGCGAGCGTCGTCGCCGTGTTCACCGCGAACGTGGTCGCGAAGGACTACCTCGCGGTGCGTCCGAGGGAATGGAAGGGATCGGTGCCGAAGGACGTGCATCACGCGAGGCTCGTGAAGGCGCTCGACGACCACGAGAAGCTCATCGTCGAGGAGTCCGCGCCGCCGAGTCTGAGGCACAATGTGCTGGACGCAGTCGGGATAGGGCGATATTTTTTCCGAACGCATCGTAGGGGTGCGTCGAGGGCAACATGAACGTGTACGTCGTGGAGCGAAAGTCGCCGGACGTCTCGGTCCGCATGGTTGAGATCATGGGCATTCACAGGACCGAAGCCGCAGCCAAGCGGCAGCGAGAGGCGCTCTGGGAGGACCACAAGCTCTCGACCGGCGTGACGACGTACATGCTGTCCGACTACCGCTTCCCCGCGCCCAAAAAGACCAAGACCGTTCCGAAAAGGAAGTTCACACGATGACCCGCGAACAACTAGACGCCATCCGCGCTCGCGCTCGTAGCATCGAGGCCAACAAGCCTCGAAACGACGTGTGGCTATTCGTGAGGCAGGACGTTCCTGCCCTACTCGCGGAGGTCGAGGGAATGCGTGAGTCCTGCACCGGGCTTGTGAAGCAGAACGAGCGGCAGTACGACGAGGTGCTGCGGCTGACCGCCGAGCGTGACATCGCTTTCGCTCGCGGCGTGGCAGCGATGCGGGAGGCGGCGGTCGTGGTCGCGCGCAAGCGAGCGAACCTCCCGAAGCACTCGGACCTCGACTCGGCGTGGTGTCGTTCAGCCGAGTGCATTCTCGACGAGCTGCGCCACCTGCCCGACCCCGAGGATAAGCCGTGAGTACCTATGTCGAGCAAGCACTGGTCGTAGGGGACCATGAGTACGAGACGCGCCTCACCTTCGAGCCGGGATACAGCGACGACCGCGACCGTGAATGCGTGCGCGTGCTGGTGAGCGCAAAGGGCGCGCACGGAGAACTCCGCATTCCCTGCTCGGAGGTCATGGTGCTGGCAAAGCGCCTGATCGAAATGGCGCAGGGCAGGCCCGTAAAACTGACCATTCGCAAAGCGAGGAGCGCATGACCCTCCCCGACCCCGAGGACAAGTCGTGAAGTTCATCATCGAACTGACGCACACTGGACGAGGTTCTGTGACGGGTCGCATCATCGACACGGATGACGACGGTTACACGCTGTACGAGGTGACGGTCGTCAGCGACGCCACCAAGGCCTCACAGACCCGCGTGCTGCGCGACCTCGCGAGGCACCTGGACTGGTTCGTCGACCTGTCCGAGGGCGGGAAGAAGTGAGGCTTTGGAAAAAATAGGGGCCGAGAGCTTGAAAGCACCTTCCGGCCCCTATTTTTTCGCGACTCGGATACCCCCGTCGCTTTTCTCTTGCCGTCTCGCCACGAGTCGCGGTACGGTTCTGTTCGTCGGCTGAGGGGCTGACCACAACGACCGAGGGACATCATGGCCAAGAAGACCGTCACCGCTCTCAACAAGACCCGCTGCCTCGTCTACATCCGCGTCTCGACCGACGAGCAGCACCTCGGCCCCGAGGCTCAGGCCGAGGCTTGCCGCGTGTACGCCGAGCGCCTCGGCATGACCGTCGTCGAGACCTTCCGTGACATCGGCGTGTCGGGTGCCGCGCCGCTGCACGAGTGCCCCGGGCTTCAGTCCGCGGTCGACTCCCTCGAGGCCCACGACGCGGGCGTCCTGCTCGTCGCCAAGCGCGACCGTCTCGCCCGCGACGTCATGAAGGTCGGCATGGTCACGCAGCGCGTCGAGTCGGCGGGCGCGACCGTCATCTCCGCGGACGGCATCCCCGAGTCCAACGAGCCGACCGCCGTGCTCATGCGGCAGATCATCGACGCCTTCAGCCAGTTCGAGCGCAGCCTCATCATCTCGCGCACGAAGGGCGCTCTCGCCGCCAAGAAGGCCAAGGGTGAGGTCGCCGGCAACATTCCTCTGGGCTTCGTGCGCGACGGCAACAAGCTCGTGGTCGACGAGGCCGGTCGTGCCCAGCACCGCGAGGTCAAGGCCCGTGTTCAGGCGCTCCTCGCCGAGGGCAAGACCTACCAGAACGTGGTAGACCTCTTCGCCGCCGAGAAGGTCGCCTACCTCAACTTCACCGAGTGGAAGTTCCGCTCGCAGGTCGCTCGCGTCCTCGAGCGCGACCTCTAGTCCACGTCCCGCAACCCGCGTCCCGCCCTCACGGGCGGGACCTTCGCCCAAGGAGGGCTCATGTTCACCTCGTTCGCCATCGACAACGGCATTCGCTTCACCGCTCACTTCTACGACGCCCAGAACGACAAGACCGAGACCCGCGTGGTCTCGGGCTGGGTCACGGGCGACGACGGCATCTCACAGGCCACGGTGCTCATCCCCGACCAGGGCATTCAGCTGCGCGTCGGCCAGATTCAGGGCTTCCTCGCCGTGACCCCGAACGGGCAGGACGAGGCCCACGCCGCGCTGCTTGAGGCCAAGGTCGCGCAGTACAAGAAGCAGTACGCCGAGTCCCGGCCGAAGACCGAGAACTAGGTCGTGCGGGTGACGCCGATAGCGCCCGTGCTCTCGGCGTCACCGTGGCGCGGTCCGCAGGAACGGAACGACCCGGAGCGTCGGCACGGTGCCGGCGACTTCGGCAAGGCACTAGACGAGGCCGTAGGGGCCGAAGAGAGGGAACATGGACGACCGAACGATAGCCGAGCGCCGGTTCGACGAGCTGGTGGCTGAACGACGAGCGCAGGGCCGGAAGACCTACGGGCGGGGGCTCGACCACAACGACGAGTTCTGCTGGAAGATGATGGCGCTCGAGGAGGCCCTCGACATGGGTCAGTACCTCATGGCCCACATCGTCCGCCTCGAGCAGGAGATTGGAGGCCGGTCATGACCCTCCGCTTCTGCTCGGCGAAGACGCTGAACGTGACCGCCGTCCAGTTCTCGGGCTACGGCTGGATCGAGGCGCTCAAGGAAATCCACCCGAGCGTCGAGGTGCAGATCACGCCCTACGTCGCTGCCGTGACGCTGTTCTGGAACAAGCAACACCGCTACCTGCACCCGAACGACTGGGCCGTCGTCCACGACGGCGAGCTCGTCATCTTCACGCCCGAGGCGTTCGACCTCGTCTTCGGAGACTCGCTGTGACCGACAAGGACCTGAAGAGGTACGACACCCTGCTTCGCACGCACGTCGAGGTGAGGTGGACGAACGACGACATCCGGGCGCTGCTCGACGAGGTCCTTCGTTTGCGCGAGGTCGTGGCGACCGAGGACCGGCCGGTGGCTCTGCGGGACCACTGGGCGCAGCGCACCCGTTTCGTGGGAGGGCACTGACATGGCGACCATCGAGCTGTGGACGGGGCCGATGTTCAGCGGCAAGACCACGGGGCTGCTCGACCGGGTGTACCAGTTCCAGGAGGCCGGTGTGCCGGTGCTGCTGCTCAAGCACGCCTCGGACACGCGCTACGACTCGGGACACGCGGTGACGACGCACTCGGGCGTGTCTCTCGCGGCTCGGCCCGCGTGGGCGGTCTTCGACCTCGAGCAGGCCCTCAACGCCGCACCGAACACGAAGGTCGTTGCCATCGACGAGGTGCAGTTCTTTTCGCACGGCATCACGGGCTTCGTTCGCAGCGCCCGTGAGCGGGGCGTCACGGTCCTTCTCGCCGGCCTCGACCGGACATCGACCGCCGAATACTTCGGGCAGATGCCGGGACTACTGGCCCATGCGGACGTCGTTCACAAGCTCTCAAGCGAGTGCGCGTGCGGCCTGAAGGCGTACCAGACCCGCCGGAAGAAGGACGCGCCCGAGGGGTTCGTGGGTGGGTCGGAGCGGTACGAGAGCGTGTGCTGGGGGTGCTGGTACCGAGGGGTAGAGCGATGACACCGGACCACATCAAGGCTTACAGCGACCGCGTGGACATGATCTCCAAGGACTTGAACCTCGGCCCGCTGCGCGTGCAGTACTGTCAGGACGTGAGCAAGCTACTCATTCAAGTCAAGATTCTCGTGGCCGAACGTGACGCTTTGCTCGACGAGTTGCACCGCATTCGCGTCCTCGCCGATCAGATGGCCGATGCCGGTGGTTATTGGGAAGACGTCAAGGCCGAGATGCGGAGCGAATGGACGAAGCGTGCCGGTCTTCGGGCCAAGGCCAAGAAGGAAGGAAAGGAGTCGCCGTGACCGAAGACTTCAAGCGCGGTGCCGAGGCCATGCAGCAGGCCATCATCGACCTGCTGAACGAGCACGACGCGCCCTTGCACCTCGTTGCCCGAGTCGTCGAGATGGACTACCCGGAGCAGCACATCACGACAGACGCTCAGGATCACGACATCGAGGTCTTTCGTCAGGCCGTCGAAGCGACGAGGGCGTGCATCATCCGTCGACTGAACTTCATCGGTGGACGGAATGCAGCGACCTTCGTCGAGAGCCTTCAGGACTACGAACTTCCGACGCTCTTGAAGCTCTAGGCGATGCGCGAGTCCTTCGGGTCGAACGGCTCGTAGGTCGTCTTCCCGTTCACGACGAACATGGACAGGGCCTGACCACGCTGGGTCTTCGTGCTCGGGTGCAAGAGGCCGACGTGGACCCACGTCCTCTCGAAGATGACCTGGTCGATCTTCACGCCGCTCGCCAAGATGTCGGTCATGAGCTTCTTGCACCCGTGAGCCGGGTGTAGGTCCGCCGCGAGGCCGAACGAGTGGGCGCTCGTCGTGCTCCCGCCCACGGCCTTGTTCACCGCGTCCGAGCGGTAGCCCGAGTTGATCTTGAGAGGGCCGACCTTGGCACGGATGGGCTCGAGGGCCTCGACGCAGAGCTTCTTCAGGTTCGCGAGCACCTCGGGCGACGGGTCGTTGTCCAGACCCTTCGATTTCGCGGTGCCCGAGGCTAGCAGCTCGGACAGACGGAAATGCGGCGAGAGCTGGACGTCGTCGCACTTCCCGTCACCGCCGCAACGGACGCACGCTTTCGCGTGGCCCCAACACTTCGGACAGTCCATGGTCATCATCTACTCCGCGCACCGGCTAGGGTCCTGCCGGCAAATCCAAAGAGCGAGCCTCCGGTCGGTCTTCTGTACGGCCTCGAGGACTTGGGCGACGGTGTCCCGGTCGTGCCTTCGGTCGGCCTCGAGGCCCTCGACGCGGTGCTCGAGGGCGTCGAACCGAGCGGTCATGGTCGCGTACATCGCCCCGAGTCCCGTCAGCCCCATCACCGCGCTCAAGAGTATCGGCCACCATTGCTTCAGAGCTTCAAGGGGCGGATGCTGCTGGACGGGCGAGGCGCTCATGGTGTCGTGGCTCGGAAGATGCGGGGTTCACTAGGGCTTGTTCAGGGGGCGGGAGTTGCCGTGAGCCGCGCTCGAACTTCGGGGTCTTGAGCGATGGCCTGCAACATGGCGTTCGTCAGGTTCGTCTTCTCTGCGACGTTGCGCCACTTGGCCGCGCTCTGGATGTTCGACTTGAGAATCTCGTCGAATCGACCGAGAAGCACAGCAGCGGTCGCCGGGTCAGCAAACCGCTCCCCGCGCTCCAGCGTCGCCAAGAACTCCCTCGCTTGAGCGGGGTCAGACACGTTGAGAATTGACCGGAGCCAGCCACCCGTGGCCTTGAGCGTGTTCGGGTTGAAACGAGCACCCTTGGACGCAAGGAGACCGAGCACCGCAGACGGAAGACCAAGACCTTCCAGCGGACGCTCCGGCACTTCGCCAGGGATGCGAACCTCCGGCTCCAGCCCCTCGACGACACGACGGCCTCGCTGCAAAGCACGCTCGACGGATGCCTGTTCCTCGGGCGTGGCCGGAACGAAGTCTTCCGCCGCGCGAGGACCCGCCGTCGCCTGCGCCGCTTGCGCCCTTCGCAGACCCTCTTCAGCAGCCGAAGGCAAGGCCGAGCCGCGAAGGACGGCGTCTTCCGCCGCGCGACGTTCCATCTTGGCTCGTTCTGCGGCGAGCTGCTCTTCGATGGCGCGGCTGCTCTCCACAGGAGCCGTGCGAAGCTGATTCTCAAGCTCGCGAACGCGCTGCTGCGCACGAGCCACGTCGAACGGCTCGCCGATGGCACGGCTCGGCTCGCCGGGGCGAGGAGCACGCATCGTCGCGATCTGGAGGTCGGCTGTCGGGCGCTCGGTCTGGTAACGAAGCGAGTACCCACGATCCGCGATACCGGCCATCGCCTCGTCGGACAGGCGCAGCCCGAAGCGACCGGCGATGTCCTGAATCTGCTCGGGCGTCAGGTTTGCCTTCTCGTTGGCCGCTGCTTCCTGCGCCGCAATCTCCTTGTAGTTCGGAGCGGACGCTACTCGCCGATCAGCCAGCGCGATGAGCTTGCGCTGTTCGTCGCGAATGGCCGCGGTCTTCTTGGCAATCTCCTCCGCGATGTACTGGTCGGGATTGTCGATGTACCGCTTCACGGGAGCGAGGACCGGCTCCGTCCACTTTTCGCGCGTTCCCTTGAGGCTGACCAACATGTCAACCCACTGCGGCGGGAGCGGGGAGCGGCTGTTGATGTACGGGGCGAGCGTCTCGTCCGCGCGGTCGATGTCGAGCAGTCGTCCAAAGGCCGTGCCGTGCAGGTTCGCGATTTCGCCGCGAACCGAGGCTTCGGCACCCGCAATCTGCTCGTCGAGTTCGCGCAGCTTCTTGGCAAGCGCCGCGTCCTCACGAGTCCCAAGGGCTGCGAGCTGCTCGGCGCGGACGTTGATCTTGTGGGCGTCTCCGACAGCCTTGTGGAAGTCGGAGTTGGCCCTCTTCTGCGTGGCTCCGAGTTCCTTGTACGCAGCCTCGTCGACCGAGGTGCGAGCCTTCGCGATCTGACCTTCCAAGGTCGAGCGCTCTGCGGCGGACGCCTTCTGAAGACGGCCTTGAAGGTCCTCAAGACGACGCTCGGTATCAACCCTGTCCTTGCGAGCGGTACGGACTTCGTTCTCCGCCTCACGAGCGACGGAAAGTTCGGCCGAGGCTACCTTCTCCGCAGCCTCTCGTGTCGGAGCGCGGACCTTGCCTTCCAGCGTTTGAACGATGGCGCGTTCACGCTTCCCGGGCAGCGGGGCTTGAAGCCTAGACAGACCGGCACGAGCGAGACCACCAACCGTTCCCGCGGCACCGAGTCCGAGCATCAACCCACGCTCGGTAGCTTCCTCGGTGCTCTCGGGAACACCACCGACGAGCGTCGCGCCGATGGGAAGCGCAGAGGGGAGAGCCTGTGCGGTACGAGCAGCGCCCCGTACCGGCAACGACAAGCCCTTCGCCACGACGCCTCGGTCCTTGACTAGTTCTGCGGTGCCTCGGGCAACAGCACCACCGGCACGCTCAACGCCGCGCAGTGCTGCGGGAGCGAGGGCCGAGATGCCCGTCACACCAACCGCCTCGCCCGTCGTCGCGCCCTCTTCCTTGGCCTGCGCGAAAGTCAGCGGAGCCTGAGCACCTTCCGACGCAAGGTAGCGAGCCAGCATCGGAATGCGTCCCGCACCCTCGGCGAGAGCCGGGGCAGCAACACGCAAAGCCGTCGCGCCAACGCGCCCCGCAGCCCACGGCTCGGCGATGAGACCACCCACGCGACCGAAGGCCGTTCCGACCGGGGCCTCCTCGGCGGTCTTGGCAAAACGCTCCTCGACCTCCTTGCGGCTCTCGCCGTAGGTCTTGGGGCTGAACGTCGACTCAATTGCGGCGACCGCAGCCTTTCCGCCAGGGGTGATGTCGATGAGGCCGCGTCCGAGGCCGGCGATGAAGCCAGCCTCCTCGGGCGCAGGAGCGGGTGCGGGTGCGGGAGCGGGTGCCGCAGCACGAGGCGCAGGAGCGGCGTCTTCCCATTCCGGCTCCGTGAGCGTGGTCGGCGTTTCGTCTTCCCACTCAGGCTCAGTCAGCGTCGCCATTAGGGTGCCTCCGTCCAGCCCTGAGCCTTCCGGGCTTTGACTTCACCTGCGGGAATCTTGGCCGTGCGTCCCTCCGGGCTACGCATACGGACCTTGCTCTCGGCAGGCGCGGGTGCCGCCGGAGCCGGAGCAGGGGCCATACCCGCCGCCTTCGCCAACGTCGGATTCGACCGGAAGATGGGGCTGTCCGCGGTCAAACCGCCCGTGTTCTTGAGGATGCTCAAGACCTCAAGTTGATCAACTTCCGGTTTCCCCGTTCCCGCGCCGTAGGGCGACTGCGACCGAGCAAGAGCGTCACGAACAACGCCCTTGAGTGTCTCGATTGCCAACGGGGCCATGCGCGGGTCGCTGTACCAGTTCAGCCCGAAGCGTCGTTCAAAGGACGTGAGTTCTTGTCCGACTGCCGCAAGTCCCGTCTTGAGCTTCTGATAGCTCTCCTTGAGACCCTGCTGCGCTTCCAACGCACGAAGTTCGGGCGTCGTGACGAGGGGGCCGCCGAACACGCCGAGCTTTGCCCCGACCTTGCCCAGCGTGGAAACCTGTCCCGCGCCGAGATTCGTGAGAGCGCTGTCCGCTTCCTGCAAGGCAGAGGCGAGTTCTTGATAGGGTTGCGTGACGGTCTTGAGCTTTTCCAGCCTGTTCGTCAGGGCCTCGGGCTTGACGCCACGCTCGCCTGCCGCCTCTCCCGCCACACGCTGTGCGCGAAGGAAGGCCGCCGCTTCCATCGCTCGGTTGTGGCGCTCCGTCTCTGTGATCTGCGTGTCTTTCTGCTCGACTCGTTCCGGGACAGCCTCTGTGTCGGCCCGGGTCTTCCCTGCACGCGCCGCATCCAACGCTATCTGCTCCTCGACTCGGAGCATCTGCGAGAAGTTGGGAGACTTCGTCATGTCGCGCAGACCCGCAAGGGCCTCGCGCCGCTCGGGAAACCGCTGCATCAGATATTCGACCTGAGCACGGTTGTTGGCCTGCGCTTGCGCATCAACAAGGCCCTGCTCCGCCCTCTTGGCCTGAAGGGCTTGGGCTTGCCGATACCGCTCACCGAGCGACTCGGCCATGCCCGAGCGGAGGTTCTTGCCCGAGACCGCCGAGCCGAAGGTCTCGAGGCCCTGAATGAGCGACTGTCCCAAAGCCAGCCGGTCGAGGTCCGCGTCGCCCCCGGCACCGGCCACGGGTGCGGCGGGCGGAGGCGGAGGCGCGGTCAGGGTCTTCGTCACCGTGGACGAAGGGGCTGGGGCGGAAGGCGACGGTCCCGCAGACACAGGGACCGGAGTGATGGCGGGAGTCTTGGCCGTCTCGGGAACGAACTCGGAGGGCTTGCGGGACCGAATGCCCGAAGGCATCGGAGCGAGAGTCGAGTCGAGCGAAGGCTCGACCGCAGGCCCCGCGAGAGGAGGAACGTACCCTTCCTTCGGCTTCATGGCCTCGCGAGCGAGTGCGGCCTCACTAGCCTTGCCGAACAGCTCCTCGGCGTAGGCCGGTTCCTCTTCGACGGGAACACCGGACCACAGTTCTCGTCCTTCTTCGGGTGCCCCGAAAGCGCGAGACAGGTCTCGGAACATCGGCGTCGCCATGACTACCCACCCTTCTTCTTGAACAGGTCGTCTTGCAGGCCCTGCCCGCGGGACCCATACGAGATGAGACCCGTCCCGAGAGCCGTAGCACCGGCCGCGCCCATGGAAGGTCCGACCTGACCGAACTGGCCCTGAGCCTGTCCGGCACCCGACGCGAGATTGGCCTTGTTCGACGCCACATTGAGCCGGGAGCTCGCCTCGAAGAGCCGCTTCTGGTCCTCGGCCTGCGCCCGACGCTCGGCCTCACCGTAAGCCTGACCACGGACCTGCGACCCGAGGCCACCGAGGCCCTGCATGGCTTGGAACGCTCGACGCTGAGCCTGCGCCGCCGTCTCGAGTCCCGCCTGTCCGGCACGGTTCGCCGCGGCCTGACCGGCGGCTTGCTGCATGGCGATGCGGGCACCGGAGTCGAGGACACCCTGCCGCTGAAGCTGGCCCTGAAGGGCCGCTTGCTGGCTCGAGGCCATGGCCGCGGTCTGCGACTGAATGTTCCGAAGCGCGGCCTCTTCCTCGGGCGTGTACCCGCCGGCCGCGACCTGCTGCATTCGTCGCAGGGCCTCGCGCTGGGCCGCGACCGCCTCGGGAGCCTCGGCCTCGGCGCTCAGGCCCGAGGTGGCGAGTTCCTGCGACGCATAGTCGCTGATGACGCCCTCGGCCTCGGGGCCGTACTTCTCAACGGCGGCTTGGATGAGTTCGTTGGCCTTGTCGGCGTTGCCCGAGGCCATGTACGCGGCAACCATGTTGCCGACCGCACCGATCCCCGCACCGAGAGCCATCACTTCAAGTCCGGTCAACATGGGTGAGTCCTAGAGGCTAGACGAAAGAAGTGCCGTCCACGGCAGCGCGAACCCACTTCTTTTCGTCCTCTGAAAGATCGCGATAGGTGCCGGAAGAACCACCTTGGCGCAGGTACTCATTGTACCGCATGACGTTCGCTTGCTGCGGGTCCTGAAGGGGCGTTCCGAGCCGTTCTGAGAGCTGCTTGAACCGCTGCTGCCCTTCCTTGGCCGCTTCCCGCGACGTCGTGCCCTGCCCGAGCATGACGTCGAACGCACTCGGGGGCTGCGTGCCGGTGCCCATGCCGCCGGGACCCTGCATGACGTTCAACGCCCCGAAGTCCTTGGCTCCTGCCGCCGCCTTCTCGGCCTGCGCCTGAACCGCGGGCGCGTTCGCTCCGAAGTATTGACCGAAGTTCACGAACCCCGAGCCGCCGGTCGAGGTCGGTGCCTTCGGACCCGCGGGCGCGGGTGCACTACCACTGGACGCGGGAGCTTCGCCGCCGCCCGTTGAGTACGAGAACGCGGGCTTGTTCTCAGCCTTGCCCTCAAAGTACGACGACAGCCGCTGATTGGCCGCTTCCCCGGTCTCCCGAGGGTCTTTGAACGACGAGCGTGCGGGGCTAGGTGTCAGAGCCACGGTCTACTCCACCGACCGGAGCATCGCCTTCAGAATCCGGCGGGTCACCGGCTTGTTGCCCGCCCAGTTCGACCACGCGGCCACATGACCGGGCTTCTCGGCCGATAGCTTCTCGGCCAGCTCCTCGGTCTTCGGCCCCGCGGCCCATTCGGCCTGCTTGCCGACCGGAATGACGTGGCACCAGAACCAGTCCACCGGGGCGTTGCCCTCGCCGAACGCAGCCGCGAAGTCGGCGGGAACGGCCTTCTGCCCGTCGAGCAGACCCTTGACCTCGTCCAAGGTCGGGATGCGCTTGCTCCCGACGAGCGAGGCGACGGCCTCGTCCCACAGGCTCGCGGCGGACGGAACCTTCTGCCACACGAGGCCCGTCTCGGTATCCTCGACCTGACCACCACCGATGTCTTCAAAACGCGGCATTTTGCACCTCTCGTTGTTCCTTGTTCCCTGCCGGTCACTTAGGTTCGTCTGCACTACCCGCCGCTCGTCACGAGCAGCGACACTTCGTACTCATGGCCCGTCGTCAGGTCCGACATGGCCGTGAACTCGATGCCCGGGATTCCGTTCGCGGTCTTCCGACCCCATGCGATGCGGGGCGCGAGCGCCGGCACACGGTCCGTCGTGTCGAAGCACTGCGTTACGAAGACCACGTCCGGCAGGCCCGTCATCTCCTTCGTCGAGACGAAGAGCGGGAACGAGTCCGACCGGACCTTCACGGTCTTGCGAAGGGCGGCGAAGTTCGCCCAGGTCAGTCTCTGCGCCAGCGCGTTGCGCGTGGCCGAGATGAACGGGTTGATGGCATAGGCGAGCTGCTCCATGACCGGCTTGACGTCCTCGGTCATGTCCTTGAAGTCGTCCGTTCGCAGACGTGTGAGCGGGGGGATCTTCGCCATGGACTACCTCACGGTTCCCGTGCGTTCGCTGGTCGAGTCGAAGACGAGCGTGTAGCCGTTCAGCGCCCAGTAGCTCCGGTTCACCGTCGCCGACAACCCGAGCGTGTAGTAGGTGGCTCGCTGTACGGTCTGCGGCACGAGCTTGCGGAACTGGAGCGGAAGCTCGGCGGGACCGATGACAGAGGAGGCAGGAATCGTCGCGTCCGTCAGTGCGATCACCGGGATGTCTTCTCCCGCGGGAACGATGTCGGTCTTGAGCGAGAACGTCGCCTCGACAAATCTAGTGTTGTCTAGGTTCCTCTTGGCCTCACGGAAATGAAAGTGCGCCTCGCGAACCTGCTTTGTGGCGTAGGGTGTCCCGAGCGTGGTCGGAGCCCACCGAACCGTCGAGACGATGGAGCCATTGGTCTCTTGCAGATAGTCCTCGACGGACGACGTCTTCCGGTCCTTCACGAGGTAGCGCGTCGGACCCTGTAGCCCGTAGAACCCCGCGTCGAGCGACGGGCTCACGCGGCCGCACTTGCGCTCAACGGGGAACGACCACGTCGTCCAGGCACCCGAGGTCAGGCCGTAGACATACGCCTTCGCCCCGTAGCCCGTGACCCCGATGTTCGGCATGAACAGCGCGAAGACCTTCTCGCTTTCGTACCCGACACCGAAGGCCGTGGCCGTGGTCGTGAGCTTCGACGAGGCGAAGTAGGGCTTGAGCAGGGAGTCGATGGGCTCGTCGATGGGCTGAATCGACCCTTCGGTAATGGCGACGACGCCGTCGTCCATGAGCGCGAAGACCGTCGAACCGATGGCCGTCACCGAGTCCGGGGCGATGAGCTGCACCGTGTCGTCCACGAGTTGCGCCGAGAAGGGGTAGTCCCCGTAGATGGCGAACGTGCCCTCCTCTTTCAGCACGAGGAGCCGGTCGCGCTGCGGTTGGATGCGGAGGATGGGCTTGCCGGCGGTTCCGACGTCGATGTAGTTCAGAGCGGGGACCGCTTCCGGTTCGAGGACCTTGGAGTAGTACAGCCGCTCGGGGGAAAGCTGGTTCTCGGACGACTGCCCGACCGACAAGTCCGGGTTCCAGACCGTGTTGGCGAAGCGGCGCTTCACGCGCGTGTACACAAGATACGGAAAAACGAGACCGGCGATCTCAAACGTGTCGGCGTCAACCACGTTGGTCACGCGCACGTTCAGCGTAGGGTAGCCCGCCCGTGTAAAGCGAACGGCATCTCCGACAAGCAGCCGGTGCGGCACCGTGCCGGTCGTCACGGTCGTGACCCCCGCAGCCGTGGTCATGCTCGTGATGAGAAGGTCTGGCGTCGCGTAGGTGACCGTGAAGCCAACGGACGAGGCCGCGTCCACGGTCAGGCGGCGAAAGAGAATGTTCGACCGAATGTCGAACGTCGTGTCGGTCACGAGGTACGCGATGATGTCGGAGCGGTCGAGAGCCACCTGCCCGTTCACGCAGGTCGCGAGCTGCTCCAGCGTCCTCGAGATGTTCTCGGCCGGGGTGCCCGCGCTGTAGACCTGGAACGTCTGCGCGTTGGAGTCCGTGGCCGTGCTCGCGGTCAGCGTCACGCTCGCCGCGCCCGTGTCGATGGTGACGGTGTCGCCGACGCGAAGACCCGTGGCGTCGAGATTCGTGTTCCCGCCTCCGCCCACACCGAGAAGCTGCACGGCGAGCGAGTCGGGCTGGCGCGTGTTCGCGTACCATAGTCTCTGTGACCACGAGGCGAGGTCCGTCGAGTAGGGCGCGGGGGAATTGGCCTGCGTCGCGCCTTCCTGCTCGTCGTTCGTGTAGAGCGGCAACTGAGCCGCGACGAACTGGGGCGGCGCGATGTCCGTCGTGAAGAACTCGCTGTTGCGGGTGTACTCGGCCGTGTCAACGTTCACTTCGGTCGCGAGCTGGAGCAGTTCCGTAGGCAGCGTCGGTGAGGTGACGATGGCTGAACGGTAGAACTGGACGAACAGACCGGGGATGAGGTCGCCGTTCACGTCGACCGGAGCGGTGATGAGCAGCACGCCGAGGTAGACGTTCCCGAGGCTCCCGGTCGTGTTCGTGACGATGATGCGCTCGGACGGAGGTCCGAGGTGGATGACGTCGTTCTCGTCCTTGAAGCCGAAGACCACTCGGTACGCGACCGACTCGCCGTCCGCCAGCCACCCGGGCGGCACGGGCGAGCCCGTATCGGGAACGACCGCGCCGAGGGGTAGGGTCGGTGCCTGAATCCCGCTCACGCGGGGCGTGACCGTGTCCGCCGACTCGATGACGACGACACCCTTGTCCGTCGCGGCGTGAAGGTGACGACCGTTCACGGCAATCTTGAGTCGATAGGACGTGTACCCCTCGGGCTGCGCGGCCGAGTAGTTGCCGGTCAGGTTCTGAGCGGCCCCTACGAACCGGATCTTGTCCGCCGATTCGCTGTGTATGAGCGTGTCGTCGTCGAAGAACGCGACCTGCGAAACGGGATTGGTCCACGACGCGACCGTCACGGCCTCCTGCCCACGCCTCGGCTCGAGCACGTCGGGGAACCGGATGACGACGTTGTCGGCCTCGACGAGCGCACCTTCCGAACCGGCCCCGAGGTTGTTGGGACTCGTGTTCAGACCACGGAAGCTGAGAGAAGTCTCAAAGGGCATGACGGTAGCCTTCCGACCCGAGGGCTACCGCATGTAGTACGGTCGCCTTCGATAGGTCCACCCGGGACCTTGGTAGTTGATGACCACGCGAGCCGAGCCTTCGCCACGCGGTGAGATGAGCTGGATGCACGTCACGCGGGTACGCTCGGCGCTCGCCGCCGCGGCCTCGGCGCGGTTGTCCCCGAGAGCGTCGAGGCAGCGGTACACGGCACGCTGCACGAGCAGCGGACACAGGTCCGTGGGGATGCCGGGAACGCTCGACGCCGAGTAGGTCAGAGCCGCAGGACGCTTGTAGTAGAGCAGCCGAATCTGCGCCGAAGGCGTCTGGTTCACCGGCACGAGGTGGATGTTCGCCCCTCGAAACAGGTAGCCCTGGATGTCGCCGCTCGCGAGGAACTGCGCCTCGTACTCCGGTTCGATGCGCGGCAGCGAGATCCAAGAGTTCATGCTCTGGATCTGGATGTCACGAATCTTGAGACCGATGGCGTCTGCCGGCAGGGTGATGGTGGTCGAGACCGGCACACCGAGGTTCTCGGCGTGAACGAGGTACTCCTCGGTCGTCGCCATGAGCATCGGGACGATGTACTCAACCATCTCGTCGTTGAGGAACGACGTGATGTCGTCGTTCGACAAGACCTGCGTCGAGTTCGGAATCATGGCGCGACGACGCACGTCCGCCACAAGGCTGACCACGTCGTAAGCCATGACCTAGCCCCGCTTCATCTTCGAGAGAAGCATCTCGAGCAGCTCGGGGGTGATCTCGCCGGGCATCTCGCCCTCGGCCTTGTCCTCGGCCATTTCCTCGGCCATGTCGGCCTCGGCGAGACCGGCCTTCGGCATGGGCGTCTCGCCCATCTTCTCGGCCATCTTGCCGTACTCCTCGCCCTCGCCCTCCATCTCCTCGGGCTCGACCTTCGTCGACTCGATGGAAATGGCGATGGCGGGCTTCTTGCCGTAACCGCCCTTGAGGTGGCCGGCCATGCCTTCCTTGCCGAAGACCTTGACGGCCTGAAGGGCCTTGCGCTTGACGTCGAGCGGGTTCATGGGAAACTCCTCACTTGCTCTTGTTCGCGCCGCAACGGCGCTCACGGTAGTTCACGCCGCGGTTGCGCTCACTACTTCTTCGCCGCCTTGATCAACGCCGCCGCCTGCTTCACCTTGTCGAGGTTCAGCGCCAGCGCGTTCACCACGACCTGGGCCTTCGCCACGTTGGCCGAAGGAGCCTCGGCGGAACGGGCGTGCTGGTTGAGCGCCGATGCGATGGCCGAAAAGACCGGAACGATGGCACCGACGATGGCGAGAATGTGCTCAAGGGTCATTGCTCTTCTCCTGTTTTTCTGTCTGAAGGCGCTTTGCCTCTGCTTCAAGTGCCAAAGCGACGTGCCGGAATACTGGGGTCAGTTCCTTGGCGTGCCGAAACAGCCATACAAACACCGCCAAAAGAAGTGCCACCGCTCCTAGTCCAATTGCTGCAAGAACGTGCTCAAACAACATCATGCTCTTCTTCCTTCTGTTCGAGCGCGAATAGCCGCGTCTCGTGAATGGTAGCACGCTCGTCGTTCTTGGTGACGACCTGTGTCAACGCCTTGACTTGTTCCTCGAGGGCGACGTGCCGGGAGGAGCAGTCCGGCTTCTTGGCGTCGACCTGCGCCTTCTTGGTCTTGTGGTCGAGCCACGCCGGCACGAGCTTGAGTGCGAGGCCCGAGGCCAGCACCAGCCCGACCAGCACCACGGTCATGCCCGAGATGGGTCCTTCCTTCGCCAGCACCTCGGACACGCCAACAAGAGGCTCGGGATGCCCGAGGGTCGGAACCCCCTGCTCCAGCTTCGACTCGCCCTTCATCGGCGACTCCTTTCCATGAGGGCACCCGTTCCGTCCCTCGTAGTCGTTCTCGACCGCGTGTCCGTGCTCGTCGACCACCGTCATCGGCACCGTGAAGCGGCACTCGCCCTCCTCGATTACGAAGGGTTCGGGACAGGTCACGGCGACTCGGAGCCACCCGTTCGACGCAGCCGGTTGTACGCGGCCTTCTTGGCCTTGACCCGCTCGGGGAGCTTCTTCTCGTTCGGCGTCTCGTCCGACCACCGGCTCGCCGTGCCCTTGGGAACATCCCCTCGGTCCTCGGCGGCATACATGAAACGACGCTGCGCTTGGCTCTTGTACGGCACGGTCAGTCTCCCTTCTTCAGACGACGGATGGCATTCATCTTGGCCTTGGCCCAGTTCACGCCGGCCGCGCCGCCCCAGAGCTTGATGGCGATGGCCCGGGCGCTAGGCCCGCCGTCCGGTGGGTCGCTCTCGGGCTGGCCGAGGTGTCTCGCAAACGCGGCCATGCGCCCCACGGTCTCGCGGGACAGTTCCGCACCGCGGGACAGGTCGCGGGCACGGGCCACGCCGACCGCGGTCCCGCCCCGGCCCCACTTGCGGCGAAGCTCGAGGCCGTGGGCCGCAGCGGCACGGGCCGAGGGCGGGGGCTTGAAGCCTTCGGCCATGGCTAGTTCACCGACTCGTCGGACGGCTGCGTGGGCGTGACCGGCAGGTCGATGACCGGCGGAGGCGCGGGCGGGTTCGTCGGCTCGGGGGTCACGAGCACGTCGATGGCCCCGGCGAACTCGGGCAGCGTCTTCAGGTACTCGTAGCTGGCCGCGATGATGTTCGCGCCCACGAGCGTCGAGGTCGCGACCGTGTATTCGTGCTGCTTCACCGGCTGCTTGAGGTCGGCTCGCGCCGTGCCGTTCGCGTAGTAGTTGACCCAGATGAGGCTGTCCGCCTTCCAGGCGCGGACGAACTCGACCTTGACGTAGCTCTCGGGGAAGTTCTCGCCGACCAGCGTGTCGGCGGCGAGGAGGGAGACCTGAAGTGCCATGGAGCGTTCCTTTCGGTGGGCGCTGTGCGCCGGTAAGGGGCGGACTACCCGCCGATCTTGATGGTTCCGCCAGCGGAGTTCGTGAGCGAGGGTATGGTTAAGCGACCGCGTTGATTTAACGAGGTCATCGTTTGAAGTGTTGCCGTAGAGGAAGAGATAGTCACACCAAAAACCGTACCTAGATATTGCCCGGTGGAATAGCCCCAACCTCCGCCTCCCGCTTGCAACGTGCCCGCCTGAATCTCCGTTCCTCCGCGATACGAACTCGGGTCGGCGGAAAGGCGCAATATACCGTTGCCTTTTTTGACAATGCCCTTGATGCCGCTCGGTTCGCCCACGGGCGCGTCAAACCACAGAATACCGCTTCCGTTTGTGGTGATGGCTACGGATGACGCCGCCGTACTCAACGAAATAGAAGCCAGCGTTGATATCTTGAAGTCGGCCGTACCGGCAAAGGCAAAGTCCGCTGAGAGATAGGCGCGCAGGTCCACGGTCGCAGCAACGGAAGCGTCAAGGGTGCCGCCGTTGATGAACAAACCTCCGGTAAAAGAAGGCGAACCGCCAAGACCGAAAGCGTTCGTTGCACGACCCGCAATCAACGTACCAGCGTCGAGCGTCGTGAACCCGGTGTAGGTGTTGTTTCCCGACAGTATCAGGCTATTTGTGCCTGCTTTTGTGATTCCAAAGAGAGTGCCGCTGACGACGCCCGAAAGCGTCAACACTCCACCGGAGCCGTTTGTCGTGATGGTGCGGGATGCGCCGAGTGAAACCGTGCCCGCGAGCGTCAACGCAGCCGTTCCGCTGAACGAGACATCGCCACCGAGGACCACGTTGTTGCCGAGCGTAGCCGTTGTCGAAGCGTCGAGAGCGCCGCCGTTCCAGGTGAGTTGCCCACGACCGAGCGGACCCGAGGTCACGCTCCCCGGTGAGCCGACGTACGACGCCCCGACGCGCACGGTGCCTTGGCTGATGACCGTTGGGTTCGTGTAGAGGTTCTGCGCTGAAACGACCGCCGTTCCCGTGTCACCGCTGACCGTGTTGTACGAGACCGTGCTCGTGCTTGCGCTGATGACCGAGGTGGAAGGCAGCGTCAGGGTCTTGCCCGCCGCGACCGTGAACGTGAGGTTGTGGCTGTTGGTCGTGACCGGCGCGGTCAGCGTGCCGCTCTCTGAGGCACGGACGAGCGTTCCTGCCGTCAGCGCAATGCCGCTGAACGTGTTCGTGACCGCGTTGGCGACGACGAGTGCGCCTGCGTTCGATACGCCCGTGCCGGCTAGCGCCACCGTGCGCGACGAGTAGGTGATGTTCGACGCGCCGCCCAGCGACAGCGTGGCCCCGCTCGTGACCGAGATTGCCGCTGTGCTGGACGCCGCTCCGAGAGCCGTGGTCGAGTTGGCGTTGAGCGTTCCGGCGGAGACAGAGATCGCTCCGCTGTTCGTGTTGTTTCCCGTAAGAGTCCACGACCCCGTGCCGATTTTGGTGATTGCACCCGTACCTGCGAGAACACCGCCAAAGGTCGCGCTCGCGTTGTTGTTACCGACCGAGTACGCCCCGTTCTGTGTAAACGTGTTTAGTGTCCCCGAGGCTGTCGAAAGACCACCAAGGACTGCGCTTGCCGGAAGCGAAAGCGTGCCAACGGTCGACGTGCCCCAATCAACGGTCGAGTTCTGCAAACCGTTGACATTAGAGAGCGTAAGCGTTCCAGCGGTTACCTGGGTCGTTCCGCTGACAGTGTTGGCGGCTCCAAGCGTCAGCGTGTTTGCGCCCGCCTTCGTGAAATTGAACGCTCCCGCCACTACGCCTGACAGCGTCACAGCCGATGGAATAGTCAGCGCCGTATTGCCCAAAAGTGTTGTCGTTCCCGAGAACGTCAACGCGCCCGTGTTCGTCGCGTTGCCCAGCGTCATCGTACCGTTGAGTGAGAGAGCGTTGGCAAGAGTGCGTGCCGACGTACTGTCGCTCGACAGCGTGCCGCCGGTCATCGTGATGGTGCTGCCAGCTCCGGTTCCGAGGGCTTGGTTGTTGCCCACTCGCACGGTACCCGCACTGATGTCCGTGCCGCCGCTGTAGGTGTTCGCGTTCCCGAGGATGATAACGCCAGAGTTGTTGCTGGTGAGCTTGAACGCTCCCGAGATGACGCCACTGACGAGAATGGCTCGACCGGAGCCGATGGACCACGACTGCGCGTTGGCAAGAGCCACATTTACAGACGATGAGAAGATGGCATTTGCCGACGTGCCCGACATATCAATGCCGCCAAGCGTCAGGGTCTGCGTCGTCTCGCCTCCGCTCACACCGCCGCGCAGGGTAATGTCCCCCTGGGCGTTGCCGTTCATCCAGAACGTGCCAAGGGAGCGAGAGCTGTTCAGATAAACCGTGCGAGCCGTGGTCGTACCGTTGGCGTTGAAAAACGCAATCTCGCCCGCACCGGGAACAGTGGCGACGGTCGTGGTGCCCCCGATGGTCGTCCACCAGTTGGTCGTTGTGTTCCAAGTAGCGTTGTCTGCGCCTCGCCAGTAGCCGGTAGCCATCGCTTATCTCCTCCCGCTCAGGCGAGCGTGACCACGACGCATTGCCACGTCGTTCCGCTGAAGTTGACCGCTTCCTGCGACACGCCGACGACCGTTTGCCCCGAGGGCGCGTTCGTGATGGTCGCGCCAACGTAGCCGGTGATGCTGTTCGCCTTCACGAGCACCCACCGACCGCTGCCCATGGTCGCCGCCGAGAGGTCGAAGTTCTGTACCGCCGAGCCGCAGGCGTAGGTGCCGTTGACGGTGATGGTCCAGTCGCCCGACGAGACGTTGTCGGGGGCCGACTGCCGATGTACCCGCACGTTCGGCATGACTACACCGTCCCCGGCAGGGTCCAGTAGGGGTTGATCACGTTCGCGGGCGTGGTCGCCAAGACCAAAACGGTCTGGCCCTCTAGAACGGCCGTCGCGCTGATGATGCCCGACCCCACGGTCTGTCCGCCTAGGATGGAAACCGAGCCCAAAAACACCGCGTTTGCGTAGACGCTGAAAACAGCCGTCGTCCCGCCCGTGTTGCTGGTGCAGGCAAAACGCGCGGATGTGGCAACGCCCCCGAGCGTGAAATCCCGCGCAGCTACGAAGCGCATAATGGTCGCGCCGCTCGCGGGCGTGCCCACGAACTCGCCCGAGATATCGTAGGGCGTCAAGCCCGCAAAGTCCGCAGCGACCAAGGCTCGGAAGCTCGGCGCGGCGTCAACACCCGTTGTTGGTCCCGCGAAAACGGTGTTGGCGCTCGCCGTGCGAACGCCTGTTCCGCCCTGGCCCGCAGCAAGCGCGTTCGTCGGCAGCGTCAGCGTTCCGTAGATGCGTGACGTGATGCTGGCCGAGCCGATGTAGACGTTGGCCGTGTTCGTCTCGCCGATGGAGATGTCGCCGTTCGTTGCTCCGGTGCCGGCGAGCAGCGTCAGCGTACCGCCTGTGAAAGTTGGGCTGCTTCCGCCGCTGATCACGACGCCGCCGCCCAGACCGCTGCCGTTGGCCGTGCCTCCGTTGATTGAGAGTATGCTTCCCGCCGCAAACGGTGTGTTCGTTACGTCGCCCGCTTGAATCACATAACTAGAAGACGCAGCCGTGCTTGACCACTTCAGCGTGCTCGGCAGTGACAGCGTCAGTGACCCCGCGCCGGGAGTCACGGTGACCTGATTGGCTGTGCCGGTCAGGCTCGCGTTCTCCCACCGTGTCTGCCCCGTGGTCGCGTCGTAGATGAGAATCTGACCCGAAGTCGGGGAGTTGACGTAGACGTCGTGAAGCTCGCCCAACTCGTATCCGTTCTGCGTATGCACAAGCAGAACGCCAGCCGCGCCGTTGCTCGCCTTCACGCAGTAGCCGACCATGACCAGGTGCTGCGGAGCCTCGGGCTTGGTCGGCGTCAACCCACCCGCCGTCGTGGGCGAGAGGTAGACCACATCGCCGTCCGCAAACGTGGTCGAGGGCAGCACGGTCAGGTCACGAAGTACACCGTTCGTGATGATGAAGCCCTCGGCGTTCTGCGCGATGGACTCCGCGACCACGCCGAGAATGGTCGCTGAAGTCAGGTCCGCGTCCGCCGTGGCTCGCTTGACGTTGACCCGCGTGCCGGACGAACCGAAGACGTAGACGACCATGCCCTTGGTCAGGGTCACCGTGTCAGCGTTCACGACTCTCTGATAGAGCTGCTGCCCGACGATGGCGTCGACATTGCCGCCGACCATGAGCGTGTTCAGCGAGCCTTCCAGCGTGTTCCACGAAATCTGACCGGGGGACGTCGGAGCGATGGGCGAGGTCGTGTCGAACGCGAACCGCTGCGGCGCGTCAAGGTTGTAGGTGCCCGAGGTCGTGATGGGACTGGTCGTGCCCCCGATGACGATGCCCGACGTTCCGCCGGTCAGGCCCACGCTCGTCACGGTTCCCGAGCCGCCACCTCCGCCCGCTTCCGCCTTCCACTCGCTCGTGGCCGCGTCCCACGTCAGGACGTCGTTGTCGTTCGTGCCGGCGAGTTCCTGAACCTTGCCTGCGCCGAGAGAAAGAAGAACGGGCTTGGACATGAGAACACCTCACGGTTCCTTGTTTCCCCAAAGCACGAACGCCCCCCGACCCGAAGGCCGAGGGGCGTCGTGTTGAACGTGCAAGAACTAGGCGATCTCGCCGAAGGTCTTGAGGACGATGACGATCTTGTCGTTCGCCACGTCGCTGACGTATCCGACCTGCGTGGCGAAGTCCCCGGCGCTGAGACCGGAGTACGGCACGACCGCGCCGTCGTCGCCGACGAACATCGGGTCGCCGACCGACCGACCGGCGAGGTCGGACGAGACCGCGATCTCGGCGTCGAGCTGCACGGTGACCACGAGGTTGTTGATGCTCTTGATGACGCCGATGGCGTTTGAGGTGAGGTCCGCGTCCTTGTCGGCGCGCGCGAGCGGGGCGTTCGTTCCCGCGCCGAGGCACACGACCTGACCGGCCGCGAGGTTCGTGGTCGCCGCCACGGTGAAGTCCTGGAGCGACACGCCGCTCGTGAGGACCGCGACCTGCGCGTCGACGTAGCCCGCCGTCGCGAGGGCCGTGTCGCCGCCGCCGGCCGGGGTGGCCGTGACCGCGAACGAGGTCGCCGCCGCAGCCGCCGAGCCGATGTTGAGGCTCGCGCCGTCGATGAGGCCCGCGCCCGCCGACAGGCCGGTCGCCGTCACGGTCGAGGACGACGAAATCGGCAGGGTGACGTCGAACTGCGTCCCGCCGTCGTTGAGTTCAAGTCCCGCAACCTCCTTGACCTTGCCCGCGCCCGCGCTGAAAAGACTCTTGATAGCCGCCATTGCTGCCTCCTACTGCCCCGAGGAAATCTCGGTGGTGACGACTCCGGTCTCGGAGTCAAAGCTGAATTCGCTGTCTAGGGCGAGGCGGGTCTTGACCCGGCGCGTCCACTCAAGGTGCCTTGTTTCCGCCTTGGAAAGGCGCTCGCCGCACTCGGCAATCGCTTTCTCGAACGCTAGGACACGGTTCTCGGGGTCGATGCGAGCGAGCAGGACCAGCCGCTCCAGCCTCAGTCGAGCCGCTCGCTCGTTCGACGCCTCGCCCTCCAAGGCCGCCGAGAGAAGGTGCCGATGCTCGTCCTCGAGCAGGCTCACGACCTTCTTGGGCTTCGGGATGTCCGACAAGGACACCTTGGGCTTCAGGGCGTCCTTGGAAATCTTGGGCTTGGGGCTCTTAGCCGTCATTGAGGACGATGATCCCCGACTGGAGGAAGAGCTTGGTCGCCGAGTAGGCGGCACCGACGCGCTGCACTGCGTACCCTGACGCGGTCGGAGCCGTGGTCGTGATTCCGCCGCTGTTGCCCACGAAGTACGAGGCTCCCGGCGTCAGTCCCGAGGTCGTGTAAATCGTCTCGGTCTGCACCTTGTTGGTGGCCGGGTCGAGCAGGAACCCGATGAACGAGGGCATGGACGCCCCGTCCGATGCCTTGCACTCGACGAGCGCACCGGAAGGACCGATACCCACGGCCGTGCCCACCGCGAGCGCGGAAGCGGTCCCGCCGAAGGTCGTCGTGCCGTCGCCGCCGCCGCCGCCGCCCGCGAGGTCGGCAATGGACTGCGTGCTGGTCTTGCGAAGCACGCCACCTTGGGAGACGACCAGGTCCTCGTCGCCCTCCAGGGGTTGACGGGCACGGGGATAGATTTCAATGCGCGGAAACGCCATCGGGAACCTCGAGGACTACCAGAGCGCGATGATCTCGGAGGCCGTGGTGCCTGCGGACCACACGCGGCGAGCCTGCACCATGAGAATGCCCGTGGGGACGTTCTTCAGCGTCACGGTGTCGCCGTTCAGCGTCGTGAGCTTGATGTCCTTGGTCGAGCCGCCCACGCCGACGTAGAGCATGCGGGCGAAGTTCGGCAGGTCAGCACTGTCGTTCGGGGTCACCGCGGCGGCGGACAGCGCCGGGTCGTTCGGAAGGACGTAACGGGCCATGGGTAGACTCCTCGTTGTTCCTTGTTTCCCGAAGCGAAACGACCCCCGCACCCTTTCGGGTACGGGGGCCGTCGGCATCCGCCTAACGGCGTCTGCTAGTGCGTGATGCCCGAGAGGATCACGCCCTGAGCGGGCTTGTGAACGAAGACCGCGAGGTCGGCGTAGTTCTGGAGCTCGACAGCGTTCTTGCCCTCGACGAGGCGGAAGAAGCGGTCCGGCATGCCCGGGATCTCGAAGGTGGGCTTGCTCGAGCCGACGAACAGCGCGTCGTTCTGGTCCATGATGAGGCCCTGACCGTTCTTGATGAACGGGTGGCACACCACCGTCAGCTTGCCGTTGATGTGGTCGTAGGACAGCGCCTGCGACCCGTTCTCGGCCTTCGCGCCCGAGTACGACGAGTCGAACATGCGAAGGCCCATGTTCTCGGCGTTCAGGTCCGCGAAGGTCTTGGTGCCGACGAGGACGATGGCGTCGCTCATCAGGCCCTTGTCGACGGCGAGGCTCGCGGCCTCGACGACCTTGGCCGAGGAGATTTCGCCGATGGCCGACGCCTCGTTGCCCTTGAGCAGCGAGTACGGGGTGCGGGTGATGCCGAAGAGCGCCACCGTGGCCGGGTCGTACTGCTTGAAGAGACCGGCCATCTCGTTGTACTCGCCGCCGGCCTTCTTCGCGCCCTTCGGGAAGATGTCGTCATCCGCCGCGATGCTGCCGAAGGTGCCGGAACCGGAGACGTAGGTGAACTCCAGCGTCCGCGAGGACGAAGTGATCTTGGTGAGCTGGAGCACGAGCTCGCGGTTCGTGTCGCCGTCCCACAGCTCGAACTCGGCGTTCTCCAGCGTGACCCAGATACCGCTGGCCCACGTCTCGTCGCTGACGACGACGTTGACGACGCTCGGCGAAGCGATGGTCTTGGACGCGACCTTGCCGAGGCCGACCTGGCCGTGCAGCGTGGACAGCTCGAGGCGGGAGAACATGCTGTTTGCCATGTCCTCGACGAGCCAGCTCGACGCCTTCTTGAACGCGCGAGCGCCGGCCGTGGACGCCTGCGAGAGCGCCTTGTAGGAAAGCTGACCGCGGAGGTTCAGTTCCGAGCCCTTGACCTGCGCCTCGCGCATCAGCGCGTTGATGGCGTCGTTCAGGTCGCCCACGCCGCCGGACTCGCCAAGGTAGGTGACGCCCTGGCTCTGGCGCAGAACGCACGGCACCGCGTAGAACGCGCCGTTCTGCTTGTCCGCGGGGACGTACTTGATCTTCTGCTGGAGGATCGCGTGCTGCGGGATCAGGTCGTTGAGGTCGGGGGCGTACTGGGTCTTGAAGAGACCGTTCAGCGTTCCTACGGTATTCGCGCCGTCCGTGTTCGTGGCCATCTGTCACTCACTGTGCGGCTCTAGGCCGCGGTAGGGGTTTCTTGCGGAAAGGGTTGACGTGCGGTCGTGCGGTCGAGCGTTCGACTCCTGCCTTGTCCCCGGCGGATGGCCCGAAGGCGTCCTTGTGCCGTCGACTCGGAGAGTCGCTTGGAAAGACGGTTGGATGGCTTTCGCGTCCTTGCGCCCTTCACTTCCCCTTGTTTCCCGCTCCCGAAAAAAGTTCGACGCCCCTACACCTTGGGGTGCAGGAGCGTCAAACCGCTAGAAATAGGCTGTTTTCGTACTATTCGATGCCGTAGAGATGTTTCATCCGCCACTCAGCGGGCGTCATGGGCTTGTTCCGCACGCCCGGGACGTCGGGCTTGCGAGCCGGGGGCGGAGGTGTCGGAGCCTTGGTCGTCGCACCGCGAACGCCCGCGAGCTTCGCCCGAATGGCCTCGTTGACGACGTCCTCGCCCAGGTACTTCAGGAGCGCGTCACCCTTGAGGCCCTGCACCTGACGACGGTGGATGGTCTCGAGCCGCTTGTTCGCCTCCGCGGCCATCTGAGCGGGGGTCAACTCCACGCCGTAGTCGAGCGCGGCCTCAGCGATCTCAGCCATCATCGGCAGGACCACCGTGCGGGAAAAGCCCTTGTCCTCAAAGCCCATCTGTTCGATGGCCTGAAGGAACTCCTGCTCCGTCTGCTCGAAGACCTGCTGCTCGTAAGCCTCGCGCTTGGACGTCTCGGCCGCGGTCTTCTGCTCCTCGAACTGCCGCTCGTACTCGGCCAGCTTGCGCTGAAGCTCGACCTTCTCGCGCTCGGCCTCGGGCATCATGGACTCCTGATACCTCTCCATGATCCGCTTCTCGGCCCACTCGTCTAGGTCAAGACCGGCGATTTCCTTGAGCGCCTTGGCCGGGTCGGTCTTGAGCGTCTTGAGCGCCTCCTCGATCTGCTTGCGCTGGCTCGCGACCTCCTGAAACCGCTTGTCGACCGCGTGGGCCTTCTGGAGACGCACCCGAATCTCGTCGTCCGTCAGCTCCTCCTCGATCTCCTGCCCGTCGACCTTGAGCGCGTACTTCCTGCGCTCGGCCGCGGTCGGGGCCTTCGGTGCGGCGGGCTTCTGCGCGGGAGCCTCGCCCTTCGCCGACCCGAGCGTCGGTTTCATCGCCGCCTCGCTGGCCTGTGCGCCAAACTCCGAGCTTCCTCCGTTCGACGAAGCGGCGGACTGAAGAGCCTGGCCCTCGGCCCCGCTCTCGCCCGTCGCCGCGTCGCCCGTGGGGGTGGACTCGGTCGAACCGGTGTTCTCGCTCACTGACTACCTCGCGCGGCTCGTCGAGCCGCCGTTAGCGCGGAGGAACCATTCCCCCGCCGTTGACCGGATTCCACGTCTGTCCCGTGGCCGGATTCTTGGGCATCTCGGGCAACTTCGCTTGTCCCGCGGGCGTGGGGCCGAGCGCGGCCATGTCCGCCGGTATCTCGCCGGTCGGAGCACCGGGCGGCATCGCCATCGGCGCGGGCGGCGGCATCGACCCGCCGGACAGGTCCGGGGCCATGACCACGCCGGGGGTCGGAACGGGCTCGGGCGGGACCGGACGACCGCAGAGCATGAGCATCCGCTGCCGGTAGAGCGGGTCCGTAGGCACCAGTTCCAGCGGCACGCCGTAGAACAGCGAGTAGTGCTCCTGCATGTGCTCGCGGTAGGCCCGCAGCACGTTCGGGTCCCGGCGGGCCGCGGGCGAGGCGACCGCCGCCGTGTGCTCCTTGCCGTGGAGCGGGTGGTCGTCCGAGAGCAGGACCACGGGCGTCTCCCCGCGGACCATGTCTTGGTTCTCCTTGAGGATGTTGACCAGTTCTTCCTGCGTGCCCTTGACGAGCGGCTCAAGGCGTCCGGTTTCCAGCACCTCGAGCACCTCCTGCGGGGTCTTGATGACGCTCATCTGCACGAGCTGCATCGCCAACTCGAACCGGCCGGCCGCGGTCTGCGACACGGGGTTGCCGAGTTCGACGACCACCTGGTCGATGCTCTGAATCGAGTCCTTCGTGATCTCCGTCTCGCGAATGAGGTCCATGCGAGACTTGCCCACGAGGCCGATCTTGAGCGGCAGCGCCGCCCTCGACCGGATGATGCGGAGGATGGCCGTGCCGGCGTTCACGAGCGCGTTGAGGTAGTTGCGCTGGAGTACCGAGGCTTGCTGGATGGCCTGGCTCTGGAGAAGGGCGAGGGCCGCGCCGGACTCCTTGCCGGTCTGCATCTGCCCACGGACCACGTTGTTGAGGCCCATGAGCAGTTCCTCGTGGACCTTGAGGTCCTCGAGATACTTGTAGGCTTCCTGCGGGGACTTCGTGAGCTGGAGCGGCTGCGGGGGCTGCGACCCGGGGCGGTAGTAGATGATCCGCATCCCGCCGCCCAAATCGTCGGGGCTGACGGGCGAGCCTTCTTCAACCGCCAAGGACTGCGTGCCGAAGGTCGTGATGTTCGTCGTGATGGAACTGTTGATGCTGTCCATGACCTCCTGAATCCCGAGGATCTCGAAGTACGGGGTGTACCCGTAGGGCGTGCCCTGAAGCTCCGCGCAAGTGATCCGCTGAAGAGGGATCACGCCGTAGGGAAGGATGGAGTCTTCGAGCACGTCGCCGGAAGAGACGAACTTGACCATCCGTCCGAGCGGGAGCGAGGCGCAAGGCTTGTGGTAGAAGTAGTAGAGCGGGACGTCGTCGGTCGAGACCTTGAGCGCGTAGCCCGCGTCGCCTCGCACCGGAAGCTCGGGCGGAACGTCCGCGATTTCCTTTGCCTTCTCGGGGTACTGCACCGAGAGGTCCCACTTGTTCTTGAACAGCCGCACGATGAGCCACTGGCACTCGTTGAAGTCGGTCTTGTACGGGTCCCGGATGACGTCCCACGGGGCCACGTTCGCGAACCGCACGTCGCCGGTCTTGACGATGTCCGCCGGGTTTTCGGGGTCGACCGAGTACTCGTCGCCGAGGTGCGGGTCCCACTCCTCGTGGATGAAGCCCTCGGACAGCGCGATGGCCGACTCGACGGCCTTCGTCGCGTAGGTCGAGAACTGCCGGTTGTGCCAGTAGTGCTCGAGGATGGCCCTCGCCGCCTCGACCTGACGCACCGCGTCGTAGTCCATCGTGCTTGCGCGCGGGTTCCAGACGAACTGCGGGGCCACGATGAGGTTCAGGAGCGTCTGGACGAGCGAGCGGGAGTGATTGATGCGGATCTCGGCCAGCTCGCCCTGCACGCCGCCGCGAGCGACGTGGCCCGTGGCGTGGAAGCCCATGGGATCGTAGCCGTAGTAGTAGCGCCAGGCGTGAGCCATGCGGCCGTCGATCTGCTGCACGCCCGTGTCGTAACGATACTGCTGGACTTTCTCGACGAGCTTCGGTCCGAGTTCCTCAGCGTTCTCGGTCGCGAAGTAGCGAACGTCGTTGTCCCACAAATTCTGCGGCATTTTGACCTCTGGAGCCGTCAACGACCCCAACGGGTCTGGTTGCGGGGCCTACCGGCCCCAACGGGTCTTGTTCAGACGTGCGGATCGGGCCACTCTACGCGAAAAAGGCGTGTCCGACATGAGTCCGAGGCCGACTTTCGACGATTGATGCCGCGGAGACTCGAAGGTCGAGGGGCCACGGGTGAATCCGTAGCCCTCGGGGAAGGGATTGTGGTGCCGGTTCACGCCCCGGCAGAGGTATTTGAGCGCGGCCACGAGGTCGAAGTGCCCGTCCGGTGACTTCGTGCCGGCACGGGCGAAATCCGTGGCCTTGTTGTTCCAGATGGCGTTCTTCATCTGACGGATCAGGTGCACGCAGCGCGGGTTGATCTCGAGTTCGCGACTCTGCACCATGTTCCGCACGAGATTGATGGCTCCGAGCGAGTCCTGCTTCTCGGAGGCGCGGAACTGGATGCGGTGAAGCTGCCACAAGTCCGCGATGAGGCGAGGGTCCACGTCGCTGACGCGGGCGTAAGGCTCCTGCGCGGACCAGTTATGCCGCTCCTTCCGCACGATCTCCGCGGCGATGTCGCTCGTGCTCGGGCGATGGAGGAGGCTTTCGTCCTCGATGACGAGCCGTGCGCGTCGGAAGTCCCAGTACCCGTAGAGGATGGCCGTCCGGTCCTGGAATCCGGGGTCCATGGCGACGTAGGCGTCGAAGTGCGCGGGACGGGAGGACGACTTCACGATTTCCTGAGACGCTTCCGCAGTGAACTCGGGGAGGACGGCACTGGCCGCGTCGGTCACGAACTCACAAAAATACTCTCGCAGGGCCGTCGTGGTGGTCGGGGCCGCTGTCCCTTCGACAATGGCGTCGGCGAGCCCTTCGGGCTCACCGGCCTCGCGCAGGAACTCCGCCTTCACCTCGTTCGGCACACGGGGATTGTCGAGAATCGTGAACTTTACGGCGGCGTTCCGACCCGCCAAGTCCTCGTAGATGGCGACCGAGTCGTGGCCCGGGGAGCGGGAAGGCGTCGTCGCGAGCAGCACCCGTCCGTTCGTCGTCAGCGTCATGGGCATGACGACGCTCGAGACGACGTAGGCGAGGTCGTCCATCGTCCCGCACTCGTCCAAGATGACCAAGTCCGCTGCACCGCCGCGCAGGTTCTCGGCGTGCTCGCCGTTCACGCCCTTGAACCGGATCGTGCTCCCGTTCTTGAACGAGTAGACCTTCTGCTGCTTGTCGTAGTCGGGCCTCAATGCCGGTGGGCAATCCGGCAGGAGGTGCCCGTCCACGATGTCCGTCACGATGTCCGCGGCGTCCTTGCCGGTCGGAGCGAGGTACAGCACGCGGCTCAGGGGCTTCTTGAGCGCCGTCTCAAACGCCTCAAGCACCAACGTAAAGCTCTTGCCTAGACGCCGCGAGCAGAGGAGGAAGAACTTCCTCTCCGTGGCCGCGCCGATGGAGTCTTTGATCTTGCGCTGCGTGGCGTCAAGCTTGTACGCGAGGTTGCCCCGCGACCACAGGGCCGTTGCGGCACGACGCGCCAGTTCCGCATGGACGAGGGCCGGGTCGATGGTGCTCGGGTCGAGGGTCAATCGTCCTCCGGTGGTTCGGGCCATGCCGCGACGACGAGGGCGATGACGAGCAGGACCGTCAAGACCTTGACGAACTCGACGTGCATCATCGTGCTCGCTTCTGCGTTCGCGCCTTTGGCGCGACCGGCGCTTTCGCTCGTGGCGCGGTCGGGGTCTTCGGCGCGACGGGCCGGTTCAACACCGTGCCCTTCGTGATAGGGGCCGGTTCGCACTGCACCCGGTACACCTCGAACTTCGGGCCGGGGAAGGTCTTGAGCCTTGAGGCATGGGCCGCGTCAAGCGTCCGGTGAGGGCCGTCCCAGCACTCGGGCTCGCCACTCGTCATCGCACAGACCCAGTACTCAATCGGCTTCATGGCTTCCGCGCTCCCGGCAACGAGCCCTTGAGGGGCCTCGGCGGTTTCTCCACCGCGTGCAACTTGTTCCAGCACGTCGTGCAGATCCCGCGCTCGCGGTGCTTGGGTGCGAGCGTGTTGCCGTCACACGCCGCCTGCGACTGACAGATCGGCGTGCTCATGCGGCGTCGCCAGTTGGGATTGCGGCTGAGCCAGTCGGGCGAGGGCATGGGCAAGTCCTAGCACGGGTCGGTGCCACGTTGTTCCAAACCGTTTCACGTCGTTCCAGACCGTTCCAGACCGTTTTAGACCAAGGCGACCGACTCCCGACCGTTCCAGACCGAGGCGACCGACTCCCGATATTGGTCAAAGAGGTGGGTGGAAAAAATTTCACTGGGGCTCTGTGCCAGCGCGCGGAGGGCGGAGGGGGTCGGACCCCCCCTCCCCTACCACTACAGGTAGTGGGTCGGCTGTCGCCGACCCACTACCCATAGCGTCGTCCGACGATACCGTGCGTCGCACGGTAGGACCTGGGACGACGACCCGTCGGCGCGGTCGGACGGGCGCCGGGAGGGGTGCGACGGGCGCCGGTGTCACGAGACCGTCCGGTCCCGATACAGAATCGAGTCGCGGTACAGAGACAAGCGGGGCTTCGAGGGCCTCTGGCGGAGGCTCCGGTAGCAGCTCCGTGCCGAGTAGCGCCACACTCGCCGCGCCTAGTGCGTGTGCCGCACGGGCTGCGAGCGGGGGCACGGGCACCACGGGCGACGGGCCAAGAGTCTGTGCGAGACGTTCCAGCTCTGCGTCTGCCAGGGCCGACAGGGCTTCGCTCCCTGACGCGTCGGCCTGGAGCGTGAGCGTCGTTTCGACGGCCCTACCAAATCCGCGGTCCAGGAGAATCGACCCGGCGCTGATTCGGTCTCGCGCCGCGGCGTCAGGGTCGAAGGCGATGCCGGCGAGCATTTCCACGAGCGCGTCGCCGTTCCGTGTGCGTTCGCGCACGAGCTGCGCTAGGCCCTTGGTTGGGCCGTACGTGCCGCGCGCTGTACTAGACGCCGTCCATATTGTGGGTTGTGGGTTCTGTGGCAATCTGCCTCACTGTGGCAAGCGCTGTGTGGCAATTTGCCTCACTTTGACAAATTGTCCGACTCCCGTCAAGCACCAGTGACAAAATGTCAAAACGGCCGGAACACTCGACCTCGACCTCGACCTCGACCTCGACCTCGACCTCGACCTCGACCTCGACCTCGACCTCG
>Ga0181343_1000061_pt1 | contig 48624 bp, 68 predicted proteins | sample Su13VDMLBSD_FD_130110 | JGI IMG/M metagenome (GOLD analysis project Ga0181343, IMG submission 130110) | Freshwater viral communities from Lake Michigan, USA - Su13.VD.MLB.S.D | ecosystem: Environmental > Aquatic > Freshwater > Lake | place: USA: Michigan | collected 2013-07-15
ATGAGAACAGTCGGTCATGTGCAAACGGCCGGTGAGGATGCGCTCCACCCCCTGGGGCCTTTAGCATGCCCGGCCCACGATGAGCGCGCCACGATGGCTGCGGCATGGCTGCTGCGCCTTCCGTGAGGGTGCGTGAGGTGGCTCAATGGCCTACTTTTGGCGCCAGTGGTGGCCGGGGTCTAGCGGCATGCCGTCGGCATCATGGCCACGCATCCGGCCGCCGCGCTCCAGCTGTGCTTTTCGGGTGTTGTGGCATGTGGTGCACAGTGCCTGCCAGTTTGAGCGCGACCAAAACAGGGAAAGGTCTCCTCGGTGAGGTTTCACATGGTCGACGACGGACGCAACAACACGGGGCGCGCCTGCAGCTGCGCACATCACGCACCACGGGGAGCCGCGCAAAAATTCGCGCCTGGCCTTGCGCCATTTCTCACCATAGCCGCGCGCCGCAGTGGTGAGGCCGTCGCGCCAGCTATTGGCCATGGCGCGCGCCTGGTGAGGTGGGTGAGGTGGGTGAGGTGGGTGAGGTGGGTGAGGTGGGTGAGGTGGGTGAGGTGGGTGAGGTGGGTGAGGTGGGTGAGGTGGGTGAGCTCACTACACCAGGCGCGCGCCGAGTAAGCGCGGCTATCTGCAGCTGCAGTAAATGCGCCTTGCGTTTGATCCATTCGCGCCTGGCGCTACAGCCACCACATGCCATACATCATCCGATAAACGGTACTTGTATGTACTCACCTAGAAGAGTACATTTATTCCGTCGACTCACCCACCGCTAGGAGCACTCACCATGACCGACCGCCAACTGAATAAATTGTCCTTGCAAGACATGGACATGACCCCGGACGCGCTGAGCATCGCACGCCAGGAAGCCGCGCGCAAGCTCGCACCCCGCAAACCCGCACCCCGCAAAGCCTACGAAGCACCGAAACCCGCGCGCCGTGGTTTCTTTGCCCGCCTTTTCAACATCTGAGGTCAACATGAACGATTCAAACACTCTCGCTCAAACCTTGCGCGCTGCAGGTCAAACCCTTTTCTCTGACCGCGCCAGCATGCCCAAAAATAACGCGCAAGCCGCGCTCGACGGTCGCACCCACTACGCGGAGGATTCGACACTCCGCTATTTTCACGCGCGCATTTTGAGCGCGCATGAATGCCGCAGTGGCTGCTTTTTTTACATTATCGAGTCTTGCGCGCTTGACGCTAACAACACGTCACGCGGATTCCGAGCAGTCGTTTTTGATGTATTTGGGACCGTGGTTTATCGGCCTGACTTGCAAAGCACCTACCGCACAAACGGGCAGGCGCGCAAAGCCATGTGGGCGTGGTTTGACGCGTTTGACGAAGTGCAGCACTACGCCGATGCCTTGCGCCGCAAAGCCGCGCGCCTTGAGCGCGAAGCCGCAGAGATGCGCGCCGCGGTGGCCACGCTTGAGAGTGCTGAGGTGGCCGCATGACTACAACATTTCACACATACGCTCAATACCTGCAGGCTTGCACCGAGCGCGCGGTTAATTCACACCGGCCACCTGCAGCGCCTTACTTTTGGGTTTGTGCTGGGTGCGGAAAATGCGCGCCGCACAGCGAAAGCTACGGCACCGACGGGAAAACCGAGATGGTCTGTTATGACTGTTGCGCCGCGCGTGATGTCGAGCAGATGCTAGACCGGTCTAAGCCTTTTTACGCTTACTTGTCGTGCGACGGGCGCGAGCTGGTCAACTGGCCCGGACGCAGTCTCGGGCACGTGCTGAATTATTCAGAATCGCGCGCTGGGTGGAATGGGGGAACTATCGCGCGGTTTCGGGTGCTAGACGTGCACGGGCAATTGTGGGCGGGGCGTGGAGCGGGTAAAGGCATGTTTTGCACCTTGCGTGCGATGAAAGGTTGATCCCTATGGAACTCAACATTACTCAATTTTTCAACACGTGCGCGCCGCGCGACTTTAGCGCCAGCGTGGCCGAAATAGGCCAGGATGCTGGCGCCGCCACCTGGCAAGCCGCGTGCGAAGAAGAGACGCAAATTCTTGACACTGAAGAGAAGCGCGAAGCCTTCCGGGAATTTGTGCGCGGTGCTGGCGCCTGGTCTGACGAAGAAATAGCCGCCATGAGCGACGCGCATTTGAACGCGCTGTGTGTTCAATGGATCTCAGGCGATATGCGCGAACCCGTCGGGTTTGAGCTCGGCGCGCACAGTGACGACGAACAGTGGGCGGAATATGAACGCCAGTCAAACGCGGGCAATGTGGCCGGGCGCCTGTTCAAAGGCACCGACGGCGAAATTTACTGGGACTGCGCATGTTGAGCGACCTGGAGTCGCGCGCCTGGTCGCGCATGTGCCGCAAGCCTGCGCCGCTGGATCACTCCCCGCTGAGCTATGACCGAATGCTCGCACGCGCGCAAGCGTGGCGCCTGTTGCAGCGTCTGCAGGGGCGCCGCGTCTCTCTGTACCAAGCCATCAAAGAATGAAGGTCAATCCCTGCGCATGCTGTGCGCAGTGGTGGGCGATTTTGCCTTTTCACCTGGAGCTAATCATGCTTACCGAATTGAACGCCATCAACAGCGCGCGCACGCAGTACCGCGCTATGTTTAAGAGCATGGCGCGCGCTGGCGTGGCGTGGAATATCCACCGTGGTTCGTGCAATGTTGTTTTGCTGCAGCAAGGCGCGCCGATGGACGTGGAGCTTCCGATTTTGCTTCGCAACGTGCACGCCATGGGTGAGCAAACGATGGTTAACGCGCTGAGCCAGGCGCTGCGCTCGCAGGTGCAAACAGCCACTTATCCTAGAATCGTTCGCGGTCCGAATATTGAAGTGGCTCGACCACGCAACGGCTGCCCGAGGTATGCATGGGTGCAAGGTTGGATAGTCGAATATGCCCCGGACCGCACCAGCACGCCCGAACGACTGAATGACGCGCGCCATCTGCTCAAGCACGCGCAACAGGTGCAAGCATGAGAAAAGCCGATTACCTGATCCTGGCGCGCGCCCTGCGTGAGCGCGTCGCAAAGTGGAGCCCCGCAGAACATACCGCCGGCCAGCTGCAAAGTGAGGTGCAGGCGCGGATGTCTGAAAGCCTGCAAGCCGCAAGCCTGGCGCGCTACCTTGCGCAGCACCTCAGCGTCGACCGCGTGGAATTCCTCAAAGCCTGCGGGGTGAAGCCAGACTAGACCCGCACCCACTCACCGTCGACGCGCGACGTTAAACCGCAGAGACGCTAGGGCGCCACCTTCAATCGAGGGTGGCGCCCTTTTGTTTTTGGAGCTCACCCCATGACCCCGCAAGCCTTTGAAGCCCTGCGCACCCTGACGCGCATGCGAGAAACCCCCAGCACTCAGGCCGCGCGCCTGGTCCTCACGCAGGGGGCGCGCCCGGTCGACGCAGCCCCGGCCGCCGGGATCAGCGTGCAGGCATGCCGCAACGCGGTGCAGCGCGTGCGCAAGGCGCTGCAGCTGGCGCGCGTGGCCGCGGGTGGCGATTCCGCACCATGATGGCGCGCGCTGCACCAAATCGGTGCGTTCGTGCACCATTTTGGGTTGTTGCGACACATTCTCGTGCATTGCATCGGACCCCCCTCCCGGGGATTTTTTGGGCCTTCCGGGGGTTGGTGGCCACGGTCTGGCGTTTTTGGATTTTTGGATGGCGCACCCCGCACGTTTTGACCACGGGGTACCGAGGGGTGCGCTAAGTTGTTGATTTGATTGATTTACCCCGCATACCCCGTATACCCCTTATATAAAGTTAAATAGTATGGGTGTATCGTATAAACGATGGTGGTTTCATCATGATGGTAGCCGTCATCCACCAGCGCCGCCGTACGGTCTGGACCTACGGGGTATGCGGGGTGCGGGGTATTCCCTTATAAATCAAGCACTTAGCGTACCCCGCACTTTTTGTCAGGGGTACCGCGGGGTACGATGGCTAAATCATGGAGAAAATTATGGAAATAATCACACGCAAGGCCGCTCATGATTCCGCCATGGTGCATTATTTTACGGGTGTGCCGTGTATCCGCGGCCATGTGGCACCACGATACGTAATCACGGGGAATTGTGTGGAGTGCAACCGCACAGCGCGGCCAATGCGCAAGCTCGATGCGGAAACCATCAAAAAGCGATCTGCGATGAAACCGCCACCATCGCAATTTCTTAAAGTGACCCTTACCCTGCCCCGGGGTCACGTCACGGCCATGAAGGAATTGGCCCGGGCGCTGTGTGCCGCCGAGCACCCGCCCCCACCCCCTTCGCTACAGACCCGGCAACCCTAGCTGGGCTTCAGGCATGTCGGGCCACTCCCATGCGCCCTTGAGTAGGTTGGCGCGCCAGTGGAACACTTGGAGGTTGTTGGCCACGTGCAGGCCGCAGACTAGGCGGGATCTTTTGGGCACGATGTGATCCACGACGTGGAGCTCGCCCGTCTCCCGGGTGCGCCGTTCGGCTTCGGCGTAGACCCGGGCGATGGCGGCCATGTCAGCCCACCCCGGGGTTGCTCGTGCTATGCGAGCGAGGTGCACGCGCCCCTCTTTGCCTGGTGGAATCACGAGAGGTCGGGTGATGCACGCTGGCGCAAAGAGCGGCCCGTTGCAATGGCCGCCCTCCAGCTGCAGTTGCTGCTGCATACCCCACCCCCTCACATCACGCACTCGACCCAGATTTGCGCGGCGTGCGCGTTGACCGCGTTGCCGTAGGCGCGCAGTCGTCCCACGCGGCTGGTAGCCCCATGAGCCGGCGGGAATGTGCCGGGTTCAACTGGCCGCCACTTGTCATCCCGGCAGATTGGCCTGCCTCGGAAGCTGGTCGAATCGTTCTTTCCCCGTGTCGCCCCGCGGCGTGATGTCCGCCCCCGAGTCCTTCCAGTCGCGCGTCGTGGGTGTGACCCACCCAGTACGTTCGGTCTCGGATGTGCGGAGCACCGACGCCCGCAGACGGAAACGCGATGGCCCCGAAGGCGTAACCCATTCCTTCCAGGTCAGCTTGTACAAGGTCGATCCAAGGGTCTGCGTCTTTGCTCGCAACCTGCTCTCCAAGCACTGCTGGAGGTCGGCACTGTGCGATGAGCCACTGGAGGTGCGGCCAGAGATGCCGCTCGTCATCAAACCCAGCGCCTTGGCCTGCCGTGCTGAAAGGCTGGCAAGGACATGAGCCAGTCCAGACAGGTCGGGAGTCTGGCCACCCGGCGTTGCGCAGGGCGTGGGACCACACCCCGATGCCGGCGAAGAAGTGGCATTGGGTGAATCCGCGCAAATCGTTGGGTGTGACATCTTCAATGCTCCTTGTGTCGACAATGCCTGGCGCGATGTGGCCGGCGATGATGAGGTTGCCCAGCCACTCAGCGGCGTAGGGGTCGATCTCGTTGTAGTAGGCCATGTGCGTCACGCAGGCACCCCCTGCACGCGAGGCCGGCGCAGCAAGCGCATCGTCTCTTCACTCACCACGGGCCGCCGCGGCCTGATGGGCTGCAGGCACTCGTCCATGATGGTGAGGCGGTACCCGTGGTCGGCCAGCGCGTCGTCGCTATGCACCCACCCCTGCGGTCGATCTGGGTCGCCGACGTTGAGGGGGCGCGACGCCTTCTCAAAGAGCCACGCGTCACTGCACGCCGGCTGCGTCACCGTGAGAAACGTGCCGATGTAGCGCTCGCCCTCAGCCCCGTCGAACGTGCGCACGATCACGCACAGATCCCCAGCTTCGCAGCGCATCACAGCACCACCGACACACGCACTTGAGAGGTGCGGCGCTCCATGCCCTGCGACTCGATTGTGGTGACGCCCACGCTGCACGTGTCGACGTCGGCGACCGTTGCCCCTGTGTTCCGCTCAAACTGCTGGATGAGCGCAAGGATGTCGGCTTGCAGGTCTAAATGCAGCTGCCTCACCTGTCCCAAAGTAAGCGTGGTGGGGCCGGGCGTCGGGTACTCCAATTCCATCCTCGGGTCGCTCTCAATGGCGGCGAAGCTGCGTGGCTTACCGGTCCACGGGTCAAAGCTCCAAGGCGCTCCGTGTTGGCGTAGCTCAGCAAGCGTGGGTGCAAAGCCACCGATAAAAGCGGACGGCTCGTAGCGATTGCCGGTCAAAGGAGAAAAGTTGACGGGTTCATTCATGATCACACTCCTAGTTGGTCAAGCAAAATATCAATCACGTCATCCAGCGTAGCGCCCTCGCGCACCGCTCGCGCCACCGCGGCGCTGTTGTTGCGCTCGCAGCATGGCGAGCCAGGTCGATGGGGGTAGTGGTAGCCGCCGCACTCGCACGGCCCGTGATGCCGTGCCCCCGCCATGTGCGCCCAAAGGCTCGGCCAAGTGGCGCGTCGGCTGCGGCATACGGGGCAGCGGGGCATCACGCACCGCGCAGCGACGCGCGAGCCCTGCGCAGCATGTGCGCGAAGTAATCCCGGCCCACCGCTGAGTCGCGCAGTAGATCACCGGTGGCGTACACGCGTTGGGTAACAACTGTGCCGCACGGAAACCCACGCTGCATCACCCAGCGCACACTGCCATCTTTGAAACGGGTCCGTTGGTTGATGATCATGCGGAGCCCCTATTGAATGCGGCGCGTTTGAGCGCCACTTTGCGCTTGCGTGCACCGCTGACGGGTGGGTGCGCCAGGTTGCGTGCGAGGTGCACTGCAAACCAGCGACGATCGCCCAACGCGCGTATTTCTGTCGCGCTAAGCGGGCTTTGCGTGATGTAGATGATTTGCACCCCAGGCTCCTATTGACATTGATGTAAATTGGCTGCACTATGCCCCCACCCCTCAACTGGAGTCAACCATGCTTAGATTTTTGCTTCTCCCTCTTTTGCTCAGCGCTTGCGGTGGCGGCGGGCCTGACATCATCAGCGCCAGCCAGGCTGCAGCGCCACCTACGCCTGTGGTGCACCAGCTTCACGCCATCGTGAGGCCCGCCGCGAATGGTCAGTGGTTCGTGCAAAACGATGTCGACCATTCGCCGTCCGGCATCTCCAGCGTCACTCAAACCGGCGAGTATCTGGAGGTGGTGTTTGACCGCAGCTACAGCCACGCGGGGTCCATCCAGGTGTCGATGGATGATGACTTCAACGGCTTTTGCACTGCCGGCACCAACCTCGGCCTGTCGGCAACCCGTGTGCGTATCAAGTGCAACGGCACGCAGATCAACCCCACCAACATCTACAGCTACGCGCCGATCACCCCCGGCTCGGGCAACCTCTGGATCAACGTCACCATGGTGCAAAAATGATGAAACTCTTTGCCAAACCCACCGTCTCCGAGGTCATCGCAGCCGAGTTGGAAGAACTCAAGCGCGAGCTCTACAAGCAAGACCTCTTGCGTGATCACCACGCTGCCCAGTGCGCCGCCATCACGAAGCGCATCGCCAAGCTGGAACAGAAGGGAGAGACGGCATGAGCCCCGCAGAGATCGACGCCCGCGCCGACTTCGTGGACCCGGATCAACTCTGGCGTCTGTCGCACTGGGACCAGTGCACCCTGTCCGACGAGCGACGCAAGCAACTCGACGCCGGTGTGATGCTGCGGCGTCACGCCCACCACATGCGCCGCCTGGACGCTCTGCGCGCCGCCGGCAAGAGCATGCTGATCACGCCTCTCAGCGAAAGCAGCGCTGCCTACAAGGATGTCGAGACGCCCGACGATCACAGGCAGATGCGGGAGCGCAGCCGGGCGCGTGCAGCGCTGTGCCCCGAGACCGAGCAAGTGTGCAACGTGTGCCCGTCGGAGGGCACGCCCTGCCAGGCGGCACACGAGGTAGTGGCACCCCCGGTGCCCGAGCTGACGATCAGCACCGAGCACGGCCCGTGGATTCCGTCAAATTACAGCGCTGAGGAAGGCGAGAAGTATTGCCAGCGGTGCCTGATGCGCCACAAGTTCTTGGGCGCGAAAGACTGCACGCCGCACATCGTCTATCCCACCGAGGCAACCCACACGCGGCCAGCGAGTGAGCCTGTTGCTGGCGACAACTGGGTGGGCGAAATTCTTGCAGCCTGGAATCAAGCGCACCCACGCATGGACATCTACTCGAAGCCGGGCACGCTTGTTGTTTTTGATGCCATGGGCGGTCACGACTTCGAGAAAAAGAGGGCGGAAACCGTGCTCAAAAAGCGCCACGCCTACGAAGTCTCCATGATCGACGTTGACTCTTGCTCCAGCGCTGTGCGGCTAAAGGGGGTTGATGGTTGGTTCAATACTTGCCTGTTTGCTGCCACCCCGCAGCCAGCAGTTAAGCAGGCAGAGCCAGTGGCGCGTGATGGGTGGAAGCACGCCCCCGAGTGCGCGGCCAACATCCACCAGATCAACGCGGGCATTTGCACATGCGGGTTGCTCGCAGCCTCGCCCGCCCAGCCACGACCGCAGCCGCTGTACCCCGAGCGCGTCACGTGGACGATCGCCGAAGCCCACCACGGCATCGCTGCATGGGGGCCAACAGAATGAACAGCGAATTTCTCATGGGTTTTATTGTGGGCGTGGCCTTTACCTGTTGTGCCCTCATGTTGTCCGTCGCACTTCTTACAGCGAGGTTGCCATGAGTGGCCCTAACCAAATCGCCGTGCTGGCGTACATGCAAGCCAACCCCGACGGCGTGACGATCCCGCAGCTGCGTCGAGCAATCGGGCGCGGCACGCGCTGCGTGACCCGGGCGCTCAACGCCATTCCGCACAAGTACATTGATCGGTGGGACGGCGACACGCCTATCTACTGCCTGGCGAACGTGCCGCCGGACATGCCTCACCCCTGCGCAGCTGAGTAAGCCCTGGCGATCTCCGCAGGCCCGACGAGACCCACTTGAGGGTGATCGGGCTTGACGAAGAGCCGGGGCTTTCCGCCGTCTGGCATCACGTCGTTGTTGACGCGACCGTTGCCCAGCCCGGGGTGCCAGATGTAGCCCATCCCCTCCAGCAACTCGCGGCGTGCGTTGCGTGGGATCCGGCCGTCGTTGCGGGTTCGCGCCAGCAGCGCGTCCAGCGCCATGCTCGACACCCACCCCCCTTTGAAGCCCGGCACGCCCTGGTCGATGGCCTCCAGCACCTCGGTCTCCACATTGCCCATCGTGGCCGCCACGGCTTCGTCGCTGGTGCTGGTCTGGGGCGCACGCTGGCACAGGCCGGCGGGGTTGAACTCGGGGTCGATGGGGTAGGTGGCTAGGAAGTGCGCGACGACGCTGTAGCCGTAGCCGCGGCCAAGGTGCGCACAGGACTGCTCGCCCTTGAGCCAGTCGTAGAGGCGCCCGAAGTAGGCGCCGTCCATGCCGGCACGCGCCACGTCCTCGGCGGTCTGCTGGGCGGTGTAGAGGATGGCCAGGCGCCGGTCATTGCGCGTCTTTTGCACGGCGCGGCGGTGGTTGGAGTTGAGCAGGAAGTTGCACACCACGTTGCGGGTGTCGGAGTCCACCCCCTTGGGCTCGATCTCCTGCATGTCACCCGTGATCATCGGCTTGAGTGTTTCCCACACCTCGCGCTTGGACTCAGGCACATAGATGTCCTCCACGCCGATGAATATGCGGTTGAGCATCCACGAGTTGAACTGCGCATTGATGCGGTCGGCGCGTGCCCAGTGGGTGTAACGCTGGCCCACGGCCTCGGCCACGCAGCGGGTGAACAGCGTCTTGCCGTTGCCCTCGGCGCCCTGCACGAGCGGGCACCACTGGAACTTGCGGCCTTGGTACTGCACGATGGCGGCCATGTAGCTCAGCAGGATGCGCCGGTCGCGCTCGTTGGGCAAGACGAGCTCCATGTGGCGCAGGAAGAGCGCTGGGTCGCCAGGCACGTGCGTCACGTCGGCGGGCCACCAGACGTTCACCAGCGTGCGTGAGCCCTCTTGCACGATTGCCGCGGGGGGTAGGTCAGGGCGGAAGCATGTGCGGTCTGCGCGAGGCGCGCGGAATGCCTGATTCTGCGTGAAGGCCTCCCACGCATCGCGGCTAGTGCGCTGGTTGAGGTTGTCCATCATGAAGGTGTACCCCCCGTAACGGACCCGGAACCGCTCGGGGGCCAGCGTGTTGCCGCCCGGCACGAGCACGCGGTGGAGCTCGTAGATGTAGACGCAGCCCTGGAAGAAATCAACTTGGTCTGATGCCGAGAGAAAGGTGTTGCCCGTGACCAGCGTTGGCTTGTGGTGCTCCACCCCGGGCGCTGGCGGCACGCCGGGCTGCTGGAGGGGCACAGGCGCGCCGGCCACGGGTTCGATGGCCTTGTCCTGCAGCACCTGCGTCTGACGCGCCACGGCCCCGAGAATCGTGCGCTGGAGGTAGTCCTCGCGCTCCCACTTGTCGCGCTTGAGCTCTGACTGGCGCATCAGGCTCAGCATCCGCTCGCAGTTACAGCCGGTCCAGAAGGCCAAGTGGGCGGCCAGTGCAGCGTCGGCGCTGGATGCGTCGTAGGCGCGCACCGGATCGGGGTACACGGCGGTGAGCACGGTCTCGTTGCGGCTCCAGAGATCTTCAAAGGTGGCGCGGTTGGCGCCGAAGGATGCGGCGATGCTGCTCGACTGCCTGGCGCGGCGCAGCAAGTCAGTGTCGCTGGTCGGACCACGCCACTCTGGGCGGGGCTCGGTGGTCCAGTCGGCCTCGGGCATGCCGTCACCGGCACGGGGCGGGAAATACTGCGCGACCAGGCCGGCCAGCGCCGCGGTGTGGTCAGTGCTTGCGTCACCCGCTGCCTGCGCGCCGGTGAGCGCCACAAAGCGGTACTCGGTGTAGAGCTCGATGTGCAGCGCGGTGTTTTTGCAGGCGTGGGGCGGCGCAGTGCCGCGGCCAATGATGTGCAGGCCGGTACCGGATTGCGAGACCTCCACCGCGGCGCCAGCGAATCGAGCGCACAGGTCCACCGCCAGCGGCGACCACTGCCCCGTGGAGAGGTCCAGCGCGCCGTCGATGTCGACAAAGAAAAGATCGTTGCCGGGCTGGAAGCTGAAGGCCACGCCGTAGGGTGCGCCGAGCCCGGTGGCCAGCGTGCAGGCCGTCGCAGCGTCGACCCAGGCAGACGAGTCGTGCGCGCTGATAGCCTCAAGCGAGTAGGGGTGAACAGGGATCTTGCGCGGCTTGGGTTCGCCTGCAACGTGAGTGAGCTTGTAGAGCAGGAACTGGCGATAGGCGGCCAGATGCGCAAGGGCCGGTGGTAGCGTCAGCACGCGCTCACCCCCGAGGTGCAGCTTGATGCGAGAGGTGTGCGGCGGCGAGTTCACGCAGCGCATCGTCGGCCTTGAGCGCGTGCGGATCACGCAGCGCAATGCCCCGGGCCACGATGGGCACGATGCGTTCCTTGACGGCTGCGCGCATCACGTCGCGGCGCAGTTGCGTGACGGTGCCGAAGTAGTGGATGACCAGGGTGTGGGTAACGCCGACGCGCTTCGCAACATCTGCCTGCGTGACTTTATCCACGCCTTTGGTCTCGGCGATGTCCAGAGCAGCCTGCAAAATCTCGGCGCGGCGTTCGCCTTTGGGGAGTCGTTGTTGTGTCATGGTGCGCAGTCTATTGCTTATTTACATCGGCGTCAATTGCGACGGGGTGCCAGATAGGTATGCCGGCTCGCGTGAGCCTGGCGGTCATGTCGCGGGTGCCGGGTCCGCCCGGAAATCCGACAGCGTAAGTGGGCGCAGCGTACTCGATCATCCAGCCGTTGCGCACCGACCCCGCCGCGCGGCCCATCGCTCCCCACGGTGCGTCCATCGTGATCACGGGGTATCCGCGCCCGAGGCCCCACTCGCGGCACAACGAATCGGCGCCACGCGCCCCGCCGTTGATGATGAGGTAGTCGGAACCCCAGAGCGTCGCCAGGTACATCAGCGCACCGTGCACCGTGGCCGCGTCGGAGTAGGTACGCCCGCCGTAGCAGAGCACGCGCTGGATCATGACGGTCTCCAATCCAAAAGCGGCGTGCCATACGCCAGCATCAACGGGTGGCGGGGTTCGCCCAGGCTGGTGCACCCCAGCGCCTTGAGTCGAAAGCCCGCATTGAGCAGCGTGATCGCCATCGCCTCGGGCTCAGGTCGACCGCGCAGCACCGCGCCCCACGCGCAGATCACGCTGCCGTCTCCGCGGCATGCGGCGTCTATCACGTGCGCATCATTGCTGGGACTGCGGGGATACCCAGCGGTCTTGAGGTCGGCGGGGTCGGTCGCGATGTAGTCAAACACGTTGACAAAGATTTGGCCGCCGTATCCGAGGCGCTTGGAGAACCCCACGCCCTTCCTCCACGTCGGGTCCGTCACATCTTCCGATGCAAGACTGGGGTTGGCCAGCACCCACACTGCCGGCCGACGCGACGCATCCCAGATCTCGCTGATCTCGTGTCGGAAGCGTAGGCAACCTGAGAACACGGCTTGCCTCACAGCGTCCCCCTCTCGGTCACGAATCGCGCATCGCCACCCCACGCGTTGATGAGGTCGGCCCATCGCTGCTGAGCCTGCTCGCGCTCGGTGCCGGTGTAGCGCCACCCACCGGGCTTGACCTCACGCGAGACGAACCGGCCTATCACCGTGCCCACCATGCTCGGCTCGATGAGCACACGCTTGATGCCGATGAGGTCGCCCGATTTGAATCGTGCGTTGAGTTGCTTGGAGTCGTTGCACAGGCCGTACCGAACCCAGCGCCCGCTCTCGTCCTGGAGTGCTCCGACATTGTTGCGCCACAGCTGCACCTGCTTCTCGCCGGCTTCCAGTCGCACCTGTTGCTGCACGGCGGCCTCACTGAGCGCCGTAGCGTGCGCGCCTGGTCCCGGCGGCATCACACCCATGCGCATGCGGAGGTCAATCAGTGCGGCCTCGGTGATGCCCCAGTCTTTGGCCCATTGGTCGATCATTTGAGTGCCCCTAGAAGCGCCAACCCGAAGCCAGTCAGGAGCCATGCGATCGCAACATTCTGGGCCAGCTTCTTAGGGACGCCGGAATGCAGGATGTAGAGCGTCGACATGAGTAGGCAAAATTGAACGCTGGTCATCGTGCCCACACTCTCTGCTCTTGACCCGTAAAGGGGTTGATGAAATCGCTTTCGTGGTTCTTCCACATCGCCGCTACATTCTTGCCGATCGTCGTGCGCCACGCTTCTGCAATCTCGCGAGCTATGCACCAGCCGTGATGCTCCGCGTGCGCTTTTTCCACGGCGCCCTCAATCCACTCGGCGAGCCTGGCACGCGCCGCATCGCACTCGGCGTCAAGGTCAAAGGCTTTGGGCGCCGGCTCGGGCTCAATAGGCGTCAGCGTGAATTGCTGCGTGACCGTCTCGTCATAACCCGGCTGCAGATACTGCACAAGCGTGACGCGCGGCAAGTCGTTGACTCGCAGCCGAATATCGCATTCGAGGATGTACTTGCCTTTTATGCCGAGCGCGTCGAGCACGGCTTGATTGGGGTTGGTCACAGCGCCCCCAGTTCCGCACGAGCGGCGTTGAGTTGGTTCGTGAGGTCGGCGCGCAGCAACGTGCGCACGGCGGCTTGCGTCTCGGGCGTCGCGGCGTCAAAGCAATCGCCGGGTTCTCGCATGTCCGCGGTGTCGACACCCTTGACTTGATTTGCGAGCCCACGCATGCGATAGGCAATGTTGTTGGCGTTGGACAGTTGTTGCTCGGTCATGACAATTGCACTCCATGGTTGGTTAAGTCTTGCACGATGCGCTCGCGCAGCGTCTCAGCCTCGGCCCGGGGAAGCGCCCACGCACTCATCAGGTCGATGCCGAATTTAAAATAGAAGCGGGCTTCGGCCTCGGGCTGGTCGCGCCCCTGGTGCGTCTGCCACCCGCCCCACGTGGTCATAGCGCGGCGCAGATTGTTCTGAGCCATCTGGCGCTCCCAGTGTGACTTGCGGTTGGCGCCAGCGATGATGGCGGGCAGGCCCGGCTGCGGCGAGTAGGGCGCGTCCAGCAACTCCACCTCGCCCCGCATGCGTGCAAGCACTGCCGGGTCCAACTCGCCCAGCACACCGTCGACTTGCTCGGGTGAGCCACGCCCGGCGGGCTCGTGACGGTAGCCACAGTGTGGGCATTGCAGGCGGTAGCGCTCGTAGGCCGAGGTGCACCCAAGGCACACGCGCATCGGGATGACGTCGCTCGGGCCGCCGTTGCTGCGGCGTTCGCGTCGATCCAGTGACCAGACCCGGGGCCGGTCGGGTAGCCCGTGGCGCATCACGTTGCCAACGTGGTCCAGGATGATCGCGCGGTCTTTGCCTTCCATGGGGCGCAGTGCACGACCGAACTGCTGGGCGTACAGCGCGTAGCTCTGCGTGGGGCGGGCCATGCTCACCACCTCAATGGCCGGCAAGTCGAAGCCCTCGCCGAACAGATCGACGTTGACCAGCTGCAGCACCTCGCGGTTGCGGAAGCGGCGCAGCACCTGCGCGCGCAGCAAGTCCGGCGTCTCGGCGCTCACCACCTCGGCAGGCACCCCGGCGTCACGGTAGGCCCGTGCAAGCTCGCCAGCGCTCTCCACATCGACCGCAAAGGTGACGCCGAGCTTGCCCTGCGCCACGCGCAAGTAGTGCGCCACGACATCCCCCGTGATGTGCGACTTGTGCACGGCGGCGCGCAGCTTGGGCGGGCTGTAGTCACCCCCGGCGCTCACCGGCACGCTGGACAGGTCCAGGTCGCTCACCGGCGGCGCAAACACGCGGTACTCGGTGAGGTAGCCGTCGATGATCAACTCGCGCATGGTCGGGCCTTCAACCATCGCATCCATGATGCCGTCGGACGACGCGCCGAGCCCTTTGCCGTCAGCGCGCACCGGTGTGGCCGTCACACCCAGCGTGCGCGCGTTGGGGAACATCTTGCTCGCGGTGCCCCACTTGTTGTCTTTGAGCACGTGGTGCGCTTCGTCCTGCACCACCAGGCCTACTTGCGCAAACCACGGGTCGCTATTCTTGTCACGCCGCACAAGCGTGTCGACACCGGCCACGGCGCAGCGCCCGCTGGGGTCAAAGTACGATCGGCCCACCTCGGCGAGGTGCAGCGCAACGCAGGCCTTGGCGACGTTGCTCGGGCCGATGACGCGGTGACGCACGCCGTTGCGAGCCAGCGCCAGGCTCATCTGCGTGACGAGCTCACTGCGGTGAGCGATGGCCACGGTGGCGCCACGCTCACGAGCCAGCATGTGCGCAAAGATGACGGTGTTGTGGGTGACGGTGAAGTCGCCCAGCAGAAAAAGCCGATCGGTTCCGTCAATCTCAAAACCAAAGTAGTCGCCAACCCCAATAGGCTCGACGCTCAAACCCGTGAGCAACACGTCTTTGATCTGGCGGCGCGGCTCGGCTTGCTTGCGCAAGACCCGGCAGGGAATGTCCTCAATGTCTCCCGAGATCGTGCACCGAAAATAGTTGCCAGAAACGCCGTTGTTGTGGCATTTCTTGACGCACTTTTTCTTGGTTGCAGCGAACCCGAGCGAGCGAGCTAAAAACACAATGTCGTCAAACAGGCTTCATTCGACAGGGTGAGGTCGTAGGAGCCGTGCGCCAAACTGCCATCAGCGTCAAGCAAACCGGCCAGCACTAACGAACGCGTGGCCCGACTTGCCGTTTTGTAGATGTGTGGCACGTGTTTGTTGTGCAACACGCCCATTGTTCTCAGCCAGTTGTTGGGCTTTGCGCCTTTGCGGCCAGACCAACCCGGGGCGCCAAGCCGCTCGACGACATGCAGCACTTGCGAGTTTTCGGAATTGGGTTCGTAGCGAATCTGCAGGCCATTCATGCGCGCAAAAAGCTCTACCTCGCGCACGATCTCAACGTCTCCGGTCGTGATGCTCAGACCTTTGCTGTTTCCGTCACCGAGCCACAGGCCGAAGATGTAGGGGTCCAAAGCGTAGTCGGGGAGCACGCCCCAAAAGTCAACGCCCGTGCGCCAGCCCTTTGCGCAATGCCGAAAGGTCGGAGTTGCAGCAAGGTAGTCACGCACCGAGATGTTGACAATTTTTCCAGCCTTGATGCCGCACGATCTTTTGGAACCGCCGGTCATCTTAAACGACAGAATGTGCGACTCGTTGACTACGTATGGGTCGCCTTTTTTGGGCGTCACGCGGTAGAGCATTTCCCGGCCTTGACACGTGGAAACCACGCGGCGCGGCCAACTGTCCGGCCCCATGAGCAGTTCGCCGGGTTGTATAGTTTCGACAGCCCGAATCGTGCCGTCAAACATGAGTACAGGCGTGCCGCGCCCGAGGCACTTGCCCGACCCCGTGGGTGCCACGGCCAGCACGTTGCGATGGCCTTTGGCCCACTCAACGTCGACACCGCCGACGATGGCTTGCTGATAGCTGCGGAGAGTAGTCATTTGGTGGAGGCGCGAGTGTTCCAGCGGGCCAAGGCTTGCTCTTCCACCTTGGAATTGTCGGCGTACCCGCCTTTGGAATGGTTCCCGATGACGCAGAGCCGAAAGCCGCAAGCGGCGCAGCCGTAGCAAACCTGATCCGCGTAGGAAAAGCGTTCGTCAAGATGTTGCTTTTCTTTTTTAGCGGGGCCGCCACAGAACGGGCACGCTTCGGGTTTGCTCATAATTGTTCCTGTTGACATGGATGTAAATTATGCGGCATACTGGCCGCCCCTGCAACAACTTTCTTGAGGAGCCTTTCATGCAAATCATCTTTGACAGCAGCACTGGAGGCAAAGACGAGCTCCGCGCGTTCATCGCTGCCATCCAGGCCTACAACACCACGATGTGGGGCAACGGAACGCCCGTGCCGCAGGTGCTGCCGCATCCCACGACGCATCAAGTCAACGCCGAGACTCACCGTGGTGAGAATCCGCAGTTGCTCGCCTACGCGGCGGGGTCTCGGGAGAATGAAGCGCTGCGTGAAGTTGCGCCCGATCTCAGAGGCGTCAGCGTTACCCCCGGGGCGAGCGATGTCGCCAGCGCTGCCCAGCGCGCCGCAGACACCTTGGCTTTCCAGCCGGGCAACGTGGCAGCCGTTGTCCCCTCGGCTGTCGCTGCCGCAGCATCCCCAACTGTCCCCGAGGCGCCGCAGGTTGGCGTTCCACCGCCGCCGAACGTGTCACAAGCCCCTGCACCGGCGCCCACTGCGCCAGTGGTCTCTGCGGCCCCCACGACCCCTGCGCCTGGCGTGGACTCGACTGGTCTGCCGTGGGATGAGCGGATCCACGCAGCCAACAAAGGTACGAATACAGACGGCCGGTGGCGCAAAAAGAAAGGCCTCAACGACGCGGCGTTCATCGGCGCGGTGGAAGCTGAGTTGCGCACGCGTGCAACCGTAGCCACATCCCTCGCTCAGCACGCGCCGCAATTCGCTGCGGACTCCGGCGTAGCCGCCGCGCCACCCGCAACCGTGCCGCCTCCACCCGTGCTGACCGACGTTGTTGTGCCCCCACCACCCGTGGTCGCCGCTGTTGCGCCCACCACGCCCCAGCCACCCGCAGCGCCGCCCGGCCCGGTCGCGCCTGACACGAGCACGTTCCGCGGCTTGATGGAATGGCTCACGCCACTGATGACCACGGGCAAACTCACCTTTCCGACCGTCACCGCCGCGGTGCAGTCTCACGGCCTCAGCGTGCTTTCGGACATGGCGCAACCGCAGAACGCGCACCTGGTGCCGTCGGTCTACTCCACGTTGGCTGCGAGCGTCAAATGAGGGGCTTGGTCGGACCATTCCCGGCGAGCGTCAAGCCCGCTCGACCGGGCGTGTACCGGGTCAAGGTGCCTTTTTGGCGTCGCCCATGCTATGCGCTTTGGACTAAGACGGGGTGGCGTTCTTATCGAGGCTCAGTGCCGGACGCGGCACGCGTTGTCACCTATTCCGTGGCAATGAGTGAGCCCGGCGCCCTTTGGTACGGAAGGCCCTCACCATGAGCAAGCACGCCCTCATCCAGCCCAGCGCCGCGCACCGGTGGACGCCGTGCCCCGGGTCCATCAAGCTCGAAGCGCTCAACCCCGAGGTCGAGCAGACCGAAGAGCAGCGCGAGGGTGAGGCGGCGCACTGGGCGGTCGAGCAGGTGCTGGCCGGGCAGCTGGTCGCGCCGGGGCTCATCGCCCCCAACGGCTGGGTGCTCGACCAGGACATCTGCGACGGTGCGGAGCTTATGCCCGAGGCCATCCCCTCGCGCCTGCGCCCGCTGGTGTTTGTCGAGTCGCGCGTCAGCATGGCGCGGCGCATCCACCCCGAGAACTGGGGCACGCCCGACGCGTGGGCCTACGACGCACCCGACCGCACCATCTACCTGTGGGACTACAAGTTCGGCCACGGCTTCGTGGACGTGTTTGAGAACCTGCAGCTGGCCGACTACGCGGCGGGCATCTGCGAGACGCTGGGTCTCAACGGCCTGGATGAACAGAACCACCGCATCGTGTTTTGTATCGTGCAGCCGCGTTGCTGGCATCGTGACGGGCACATCAGGCGCTGGACCACCACCGTGGCCAACTTGCGCGTGTTGTGGAACCGCCTCCAGATGTCCGCAGCCGTGGCCATGGAGCCGAACCCGCCCGTGAACCCCGGCGATCACTGCGACAACTGCCGTGGTCGCCACATCTGCCCCGGGCTGCACAAGGACGTGTCGCGTGTCGCCACAACCTTTGAACTTGCGGTGCCACTGGACCTGACCGAGAACGCTCTGGCCTTTGAGATCCGCCATCTGCGCAGGCTCCATGCCAAGGTTGAGGCGCGGCTCACGGGGCTGGAGGGTGACGCGACGATGCGTATGCGTTCTGGCAAAAGCGTGCCTGGCTTTGCTCTCACAAGCAAGCCGAGTGCGCTGGCGTGGACCGTGCCCGACGAGACGGTGATTAGTTTTGGGCAGGTGTACGGCAAGTCGCTTGCCAAGCCTCAGAAGCCGATCACGCCCACGCAGGCACTCGCTGCGGGGCTTCCCGAAGAGGTCATCAAAGGCATCGCCAAGCGTGAACAGACGGCGCCCAAGTTGACGCCAGTTGACGCTGCAGAGATGCGGCGAACATTTCTCTATTGACATTCATGTAAATTGTGCTGCACAATGCAGCGTCACTCAACCACAGGAGCCACAATGGCACAGCAACAGACCCCTTTCCTTCTCCCACCAGGCCGCATCGTCTGGGGCGATCTTCACAAGGCGCGCACCACCGACTTCGAGGGCCGCCCGCTGGTGTACAAGAGCGGACCCGACGCCGGCAAGCCGCGCTCGTCCATCGACTTCGGCGTGGCCATCCCCAAGGTGCCCGGCCAGCACTGGGCGTCCAGCGAATGGGGCGCGAAGATTTGGCAAGCCGGCCACGCTGGCGTGAGCAACGCCGGTCAACTGCCCGACTTTGCCTGGAAGATCGTGGACGGCGACGATGCTCGCGTGCCCCCGCTCAAGCCCAACAAGCCTCAGGGCAAAGCGCCCAACCAGCGCCCCGGCTACCCCGGCCACTGGGTGCTTTCGCTCTCCAGCAGCTTTGCGCCGCAGATCGTGGACGGCACGCAAGGTGATCGCTTCCCCGCCATTACGCAAGTGGGCGCGGTGGTGTGCGGCGACATCGTGCAGGTGCGGGGCAACGTGCAATACAACAACTCAACCGGCAACCCAGGCGTGTTCCTCAACCACGAGGTGGTGTGCTTCTCGGGCTACCACCCAGATGGCCGCATCGCCAGCGGTGGCGTCGACGTTGCGAGCGTGGGCTTCCAGACGGGCCTTGTTGCTGGTGCGCAGGCTGCGCCGGCTGGAGCGGCTGCGGTGCCCGGCGCTGTTGCGCCTCCTGCTGTGGCAGCACCCCCCACGGTCGTTGCGCCGCCTGCGGCCTACGTTGCACCCGCACCAGTTGCTGCACCACCTGTGGCCGTCGCGCCCAACCCCAACTTTGCGCCGCCTCCACCGGTGGTCGCTGCGCCGCCCGTGGCCACGCCAGCGCGCGTGATGCTGCCGGCGGCCGGTGGGCTCACCTACGAGGCGTTCATCGCTGCGGGGTGGACCGACCAGCAGTTGATCCAAGCCGGGAAGATGGCGGCGTGAACCCGCCCGACACCCGACCACCAAGCCCCGGGCTTTACGAAGTGGGGGCGCCGATTCCGGCGTACCGCACCACGTCGAAGTTCTACGCTTGGTGGTCGGGATCTCTGTGGAGTCCAGCCTCTCGCAGTCGTGCGAAGGCTGCGGACCCAATGCGTTTGCGGTCGCTGCCGTCGTTCAAAACAAACCCTGGAAGGATGTCGAATGACTGCCTACCTCATTCTCAGCTTGGTGATGCGGTCACTCTCCGCGTGGGTTTGCTTCACGACGGTGCCCGACACACCTGGCGGCCTTCGGGCCTCCTACATCCTGCTGTTTTTTATCTACTGCTTCATGGCGGCGGGCTCGTTCGTTTTCCTGATCAACATTTGGGAGGTGCAACCGTGAAATTTACAGTCTACAAAGATGCCAAGGGCGAGTGGCGCTGGCGTCTCAAGGCCCGCAACGGCAACATTGTGGCCGACAGCGGCGAGGGGTACGCGCGCAAGGGTGGTGCGGTCACCGCGGTGTCCAAGCTGCGCAGCAACCTCAAGACCCGCGACATCCCGGTGGAGGTGCAAAAATGATCTGGCGCATCATCGCGTGGATAGTCACGCAGCCCCGCATCTTTGACGCCATTCGCGAGCGTGCGATGTTCACACCCTACTCGCACATCAAGAGCGCCGACGGCACTGATCTCTACATGGGCCGCTGGTGGATCTTCAACCCCTACGCGACCGAGCGCGGTGGGCGTAGCGAGGGGAGCGAGACCAAAGACACGCGCGTGTGGTGGCGCCGCGTGCTGCCCAGCATTCGCCTGCACTACATCGCGCGCCCTGACCGTGACCGCCACCTCCACGATCACCCCTGGAACGCACACACGATCATCGGCGAGGGCTGGTACCGCGAGGAACGCTACCATGATCTGTACGAAGATCCGCAAGTGCGGCAAGACCTTGCTGCGCGAAAGCCTGGCACGCCCCCGTGGGCGCCGAGCAAGTTGCGCAAGCAAGGCTACACCGGCGCGCTCAAACACGGCGAGTTCCACCGCATTACGTCGGTGTCCCCAACTGGCGTGTGGACCATCTTCATTACCTGGCGCAAGCGCGGCTCGTGGGGCTTTGATGTCGACGGCGTGAAGGTGCCGTGGCGTGAGTACCTTGCAGAGCGTGAAGGGGGTCAATGATGGCGCTTACCTACAACGACATTCTCGACGCACGCAACGCTGCACAGCAAGACATTGAGCGCGCAGATCAGGCCACGCGTCAAGCGGTGCGGTTGATCCGTGGTCGGCTTCGCGCTGCGCAGGTGGACCCGTATGACCTCAAGGATTTGAAGCGCGAGCTTGCGGAGTTTGACGCGGCGAAGCGCGTGTGGAAGGCGGTGAAGTGATGGGCTGTACCAACATACGCGTCGCGGGCGTGGTGCTTGCGGACATGATGCATCTGCCTGACGGCACTGAAATTCTCGACATTCAACGAAGCGGTCGAGACGATGGAACTTACCTCATGACCGTCGTGGGGCCTGAAGTGCCGAACACCGCTGAGTGCCACGCGGTCTACACCAGGCAAGCGCCCGTGCTTGTGAACTTCAAACCGATCATGCTTGACCCGCCCGCCCCTCTTTTAGTCGGCGAGGGCGAAGCCGCCGAGTTGCTGAAATGGGCGGCAGAACTTGCGGATAGTCACGTGTCGCAGGAGTTGTCCGACGGTGGCTGCGGTGCTGAAATTACTTCGGACGTGAATCGTTTGCAGCGCTTGCGCGCTTACCTAAAGCAACTTGAGGGCGGCAAGTGACCCTAGTTCCCCCACCGCCCCCGGCGCTCGCTCGCGATCTCCCGATTGGCACCCGCCTTGTTGCAGGCCTAGGCTATTCCACAGTCATCCCCTCGATCGACTTCGAGACCTACAGCGAAGCGGGTCACGAGTGGAGCGAAGAGCGCCAGCGCTGGGTGCAGCCGAAGGGCGCAGCCGGCACCGCCAAAGGCCTCGGGCTTGTGGGCACCGCGGTCTACGCCCAGCACCCGAGCACCGAGGTACTGTGCATGGCCTACAACCTCAAACGTGGTGAGGGGCCGAAGCACTGGCGCCCCGGCTTGCCGATGCCGCTTGACCTCTTTGAGTACCTGCAGTTTGGCGGGTTGATCGAAGCCTGGAACAGCCCATTTGAGGAATGGATCTGGAACGAAGTGTGCGTGCGCCTGTACGGCTTCCCGCCCATACACCCGCACCAGTTCCGCTGTGCCATGGCCAAGGCGCGTGCGTGGGGCCTGCCAGGCAAGCTGGAGGAAGCGGCGCGAGTGCTGGGTGTGCCGATCCAAAAGGACGCCGACGGCAAGCGGCTGCTCGACAAATTCAGCGTGCCGCGCAACCCGACCAAGACCGACCCACGCCGGCGCATCAGGCCCGAGGATGATCCATTCGACGCCGCGAAGCTCTACGCCTACAACATCACCGACATCGACACCGAGGATGAGGTGGCGGCGCGTGTGCCTGACCTTGAGGGTGATGAGCTCAAATTCTGGTTGGCCGACCAAGCGATCAACAAGCGCGGCGTCCACGTGGACGTGCCGAGCATCGACGCGTGCTGTGATCTGGTCGACCAGGCTCTGGAGCGCTACAACACCGAGCTCTACACGCTCACCGGCGGCACCGTGAGTGCTGCGAGCGAAGTGCAAAAGCTGCTGGGGTGGCTGGGCGCGCAAGGCGTGCACATGGGCAGCATGGACGAGGATAGCGTTGAGGCCGCTCTCAAAGAGCGTGAGCGCTGGCCGGCGCCAGCTGTGCGTGCGCTGGAGATCCGCCAAGCCGTGGGCAGCGCCAGCGTCAAAAAAGTTTTTGCGATGCGCCTGCGCGCCGCGCGTGGCGACCGCCTGCACGATCTGTTCGGCTACCACGCGGCCCGCACGGGACGCCCCACCGGCAATGGCCCTCAGCCGACCAACCTGCCCAAGGCCGGACCCGAGGTCGCGAGGTGTGGCTGGGCCGGCAAGAAGCAGTTTGCGATGGGCTGTGGCCGCTACCACGGTACGCACCTCGCCGCGTGCCCCTGGTGCGGCGTGGAAGGCCCGCCGGGGCGCAAAGCTGAATGGTGTGCAGCCGCCGCCGTCGACGCGCTGGAGGTGATCGCCTGGCGCAACCTGTCGCTGCTGGAGCACTTCTTTGCCGACGCCATGCTGGCCATCTCAGGGTGCCTGCGGGGCCTGTTCAACGCAGCGCCAGGGAAGGTGCTGGTGTCGAGCGACTACACCGCCATTGAAGCCGTCGTGATCGCCGCGCTGGCCGGCGAGGAATGGCGCCTGCAGGTGTTCCGCGACAAGACCGACATCTACCTCGAATCCATCGGCCGCAGCACGGGCACGCCCGTGGCCGACATGGTGGCGTTCAAGGCCGCGCAAGGCATGCACCACCCTCTGCGCCAGAAGGGCAAGATTCAAGAGCTCAGTCTGGGCTTTGGCGGGTGGCTCGGTGCACTGCGCGCGTTTGGCGCCGAGGGCAACGACGAAGAGTTGAAGCAACAGATCTTGGCGTGGCGCAAGGCGAGCCCGGCCATCGTGGAGTTGTGGGGCGGCCAGACGCGCGACTTCGGACGCAGCACCGAATACTTCGGTCTTGAGGGCGCGAGCGTTCAGGCCATGCTCAACCCCGGCGTGCGCCAGCACGTGAAGAGACTCAACGGCACCGACACAGGGCTCTCCTACCTGCTCCACGCCGGTGTGCTGTACCTGACGCTGCCCAGCGGTCGCCACATCGCCTACCAGCAGCCTCGCCTGCGCGCGACCGGCACGTGGCGTGGCTATCGGCTCACGTTCATGGGCTGGAACACCAACCCCATGAAGGGCGCGCCAGGTTGGCTGGAGATGGATCTGTACGGCGGGCTCGACGCTGAGAACGCGACGCAGGCCTTGGCTCGCGACGTGCAGCGCAACGCCATCATCAACTCGGAAGAGGGCGGCTATCCCATCGTGCTCCACGTCTACGATGAGGACGTGGCCGAGGTGGACCCACACCAGACTGTGGAAGGCCTTGAGGCCCACATGAACGCCATGCCGCCCTTTGCGCAGGGGTGGCCGATCTCAGCAAGCGGGGGCTGGCGCGACCCCCGGTATCAGAAGGCTTGACCATGGACGACAAGGACACCGAGGAAGCGCTGCAGTTGCTGGAGTCGACCGCCAACATGCTGCGCGGCATGACGCTCGACCCCGCGATCCCGAAGCACGCCAAAGATGCAATGCACCAGCGCATCAAAGAACTTGAAGGGTTCGTGGAAAGGCACGTGAGTGACTTTGCGCGACGCATCGCGGGCAGTAAGTTCCGACCGGTCAACTGGGCGGACCTCAGCAAGCCCGGGGCGCCCGTCATTGGCTGGGGCCTTGAGCAGAAAAAGCTAGGAGAACGGTTGTACCGGCCAGTAGGATATGACGGCAAGATTCACCCGTTTGCTAGCAAAGCCGAAGCCCAGACCAAGTGCGACGAGCTCAACGGGCTAGCGCAGCAGCCCGACACTCCCGATACACCCCGCTGAGCGCCACCAGCTTGTCGAGCACTTCCCCGAGGCTCACGGTGCCGTCAGGGCTTGGGGTCAGCGGCGTCGGCTCGGGGCAACTCGCCACCACCAGCGGGCTCGGGCCGCCCGGTGAGGGCTTCGTTGGCGAGGCGCACCCCAGAAGCAGGAACGCGGCACTCGCGATACACAGTGTTGGTTTGGATCTCACGTTCAAGCTCCTGGCGAATGGTGACGTTGCGCGGCTTCAGCTTGGCGATGGCATCCGCTGCACCTTGCTGGGCGGCCTCACGCGTCTCGCGCACCGCATTGTCGATGCCGGCCTGCTTGGCGATCTCGCCCTGCGCGCCGATCTCTTGGCCGTAGAAGAATGCCCCGACCACGGCGGCCACGGCAAGCGCGCCGGCTGCAAGCAGTGCGTAGGGGTTCATGCCTCACCCGTGGTCTTTGGGGCCGAGCCGATGATCAGCCCGCCATTCTCAGGCACCGGCACCGCGGTGGGCCACCGGTAGCCCGAGACGCGATCGAGCGTGAACTTGCGGATGTTGACCTCGTTGCCCTGATTGCCGCCCAGCACGAGCAGCTGGCCGTCAAAGGTGATGCCGGTCACAAAGCCCACGTGGCCGCCGCCCGAGCGCGTGAACACCACGACGCAGCCCAGCACCGGCGCCTGCAGCTTCTGGCCCCAGGTGAGGTAGGACTTGGCCGACTCGAAGCGACTGGACACGATGCCCACGTTCTCTAGGCAGAAGCCCACGAACGCCGCGCACCAAGGCGTCTCGTCGTCCTTGATGCCGCCGCGCTTGATGGCCTTCCACATGGCCACGATGAGCGGGTGGTGGTTGACGCCGGGGATCTCGCGCACGCCGAGGTGCTTGCGGGCTTCAGCGAGCCAAGTGGGTTCGTTCATGGTGTGGTCCTCTCACAAAGGGCGACGATACCCGGGTTGGGTCCGAAAGGCGCCCACAGGTCTTTGCCGCTGGCCAGCGTCGGCTTTGTGGCGTCACAGGCAGCCCCTACAGCCGCGCGAGCCACCTCGCGGGTACCTCGCACCCCGCCGACCAGCGCAAACGCCGGGCGCGTGGCGCTGAGGCCGTTGCTCTTGACCTTCCAAGGGCTCAAGGTGCGGGGGAAGTCTGCGAGCCAGGCGTCGCGCTGAGTGAGCAGCGCCACCTTGCGCTCTCGGCATATCGGATGCTCCCCGGCAAATTCATCCCACCGGGAGTAGTCGCACTCAAACTGCATGTACTCGCGCCAGGCAAGCTCTGGCGTCATCTTGCCCGTCAGTACCTCGTTGGCCGCGTCTTTGAAGCTCTGGAGGTCGCAGGCCGCATGCGCGCACGAAAACCCGTGGTGGTCGATACCGCCGGTGGTGGGGTTGCGCACAAACCAGAAAAGGTGCGTGGCCAGCGGACCCTGCACGGCCTTTGTGGTCAGCGGTTTGCATTCTAGGTAGGGCACGCAGGCCGGGGCTGCGCGCGCACCCAGAGTGCACAGGGACAAGAGCAGGGAGAGAATGAGCAGTCTCATGGTTGATCCTTGATGGCGTCGTGCAGCCGGTCGATCGCTGCGTTGATGACGCGGGTGTTGCCTGAGTTGCGCGCCGTCTTTGCTGCGGCTTTGAGGAAGTGCAGCGATCGTGCATTGCTGGGCGCCACGAAAGGGTACAGATCAAGCACGCGCGATTCAAGCTCGATGTTTGACCAGGATACCGCCACGCGCGCCTTGAGGTCGGCGAAGGCGTTATCAATTTCTCGCGCGCTGCTCACGCTTGCCGCCTTCGGGTTCCAACGGAGCCGGGGCACTGTCCGCGTTGAAGAGGTGCGCAAGATCGTGCACGGGCTCAGTGATGCGGCGCATGATGGCCCGGGTCATGGACTCGTGGCCACACGGGGTGTCGATTTTGGTTTGCAGGCGCTCGACGTACTTGCGGGCTCTCACGACCAGCCCGATGCAAACGACAAGGATCGAGCACCGCGTCACAAAGGAAGCGCGCCAGTAGGCCTCCCACTCGCGACTTTCGTTGAAGGTCAATGCGAATGTCACGAGCAACGAGATGATCATGCCGATAAGTCCCACCTTGATGATCACGCCCTCGTGGATCCCCCGGTTCAAAACGATCAGGCACAAAGCCAAAGCGGACAGGAGCGACACAACGCCGCTCGCAAAATGCCAAGTACTCATTGCTCACCTCCAGACTGGTCCGGGTTGCGCTGTGCGGCGCTGCGCATCCAAGGAATGTAGTCACTGAGCTTGACGGTCTTGGTCCAGTCAAGCGCGGCGGCCATCAGGTTCAAGCCAAACAGGCCCACGGCAAACGACATCGCGGACTGCATGGCCGGCGTGGTCATCCCGAAGTATTCGGAAAGGGCGGGGCTGAAAAAACCCGACAGCAGTGCGCCCGTGAGCACGCCGATTGCCCGTTGGAGAATCGTGGTGCCTGGCACGGCGCGTCCCATGGCGACGAGGCCGCCGAGTGCGCCCGCTAGCCAGGGGCTTTTTACAGCCTCTTCTGCGGCTTGGGGATCAAAGTTCATGGTCAGGAGTCCGGGAATTGAGCAGTGGGCGGCGTAAAGCCGGCGGTGTATCGGGCCACTCCCTTGGTGATGCGCACGTCGTCGATCCAACCGTTGTAGAAAAGATCTCCCGCATTTTGACGCCGACCGATGTTGAGCGCAATGCCCGACGAGTCGCCACACGTCATTGAGGTGTTCGTGTCCACCTGAGTTCCGCTTACAAAAATGCGGTTGGTGGTGCCCGATCGAGTCCACGCAATGTGCTGCCAGGCCCCCCGTGTGATCACGCTGCTGGCGCTCTCAAGAAAGTTGGGCGAGCCGCCGGTGCCCTGCAGGATCAGGGAGTTTGTCGACGAGATATAAAAAGCCCACCCGGTGCCGCCGCCGTCTCGGTTGTCGATCACGAAGTCTGTGCTCGACCCATCGGGGCGGATCCAGCATTCGACAGTCAGGTTGCCGGTTTGGAAATTCCAGCTAGAACTTGCAGGCACAGAAAGGAAGTCGCCCGCGTCATCAAAGTAGCCCGAGGCGCCTCCAAACTTGCTTTGCGCGGTGCTGATTTGCACGCCCCCGTTCGCCGTGACGGGCTTGCCGAAAGAACTGGAGTCCGTGAAGGTAGTGCTGCCGTTGGTTCCGTTCATGTGCAGGAGCAGCTGCACGCTCGCAAAGTCTGGGTCCGTGGCACCGCCGCCCGACGGCTTGCTCGCCCCCAGGCCCCCGGGCATCGTGAAGAATCCCCGCTGGCGTCCCGGCATGGCCAGGCGTTCGCGTAGTGGGGGAGGCGTCCAGATCTTGCTCATGCTGCCGTGTCCCCGCCAAACACAAAGACTGCGTTGCTGCCGCTGTTGCTGCGCACGTAGACCGCGCACATGGCGTTCTGGCCGGCGGTCTTGAATTGGCTTTGACGGTTGACCACGGAGCCAGAGCCGCTGGAGGCGATCGTCACCTGCCCCGCAGCAGCTTGAACGATCGTGCAGGCAAAGCCTTTGGGAAGCGCTGGGTCAGCGGTGAGGGCGATGGCGCCCGCGTTACTGAGCTCCACGATCTTGCCGCTGTCTGCCGCCACCAAGGTGTAGCTCGTGCCAGTCTGGGTGTTGATGTTGCCCTTGTAGCCGCTGATCTCGTCGTCGTCGCTTACCGTCACGCCGCTGCCCTGAATGAGCTTGCCGGTGGTGGTGTTGAAGCGCGGGAGCGTGTTGTCGACTGAACTGCCCGGACCGACCACATCGCCCGATCCAGCACCGGCCGGCGGGAAGCCGTAGGACTGACGGTGGTCCGTCCAGGTGAAGGTGCCGCTAGCGGCCACGCCGATGCCTAGGCGGACGTAGTCGGTCGAGTTGTTCCAGTTTGTGGTGCTGGTGGCCGCACTCACCACGCCGTCCGAGCGCTTGGCCACCACGTAGTTTGTGGCCGAGTCTGTGAGCGTCACCGTGCCGTTGGGGATGGTCAGGCCGTTGAAGATGCCGCCGTAGTAGGCAAAGGTCAGGCCGGTGGTGGCTGGCTGGCGGATGCCGTACAGAGCGGCCGGGTCCACGCTGACGAAGTTCTCATTGATCGCCACTTCGGCGTTGGCTTGCGGTGGGCTGGTGATGTTCTGCATGGCGTGCCTCAAATTGTGGCTTGAAGGGGGAAGCCTCTCCCCACCGCCTCGCTCATCTGGTAGATGCGCACGTACAGCACGGTGCGGTTGCTTCCGAAGTCGGTCACTTGCTGGGCGCTCGTGTAGGTCACGCTTGGAGTGGTGCCCACGATCGTACGCACGACGGTTGTAAAGGTGTTGTCGCTGAAGATGTCGACCTCGTATGCCTCGACCCGCTCGCCCAACGGAACGCTGCTGGAAAGCGGCCCTAAAAATCGCGTCTCCATTCTTGTACGGCGGTCCCAGGTGATGCCGGTGTTCGTGGTGGCACGATTGGCGCGTACGTTGACCCCGGCAAAGGGCTTCACGCTCACGCCAGCGTTGATCACTTGCTGAGCCGATGCTGAGGCCAAAGAGCGGCCCAGAGACACGCCGCGGAAATAGCGCAACGCCCCGAGATCTGCAACTCCCTGCGACACGCGGCGCATGCCTGGCGGCTGAAGCAACACAAACCTTTCGACAAAAGCGTGGCCGGTCATCGCACGCTCGGTACCTCGGCGACCGCGCAGAAAGCCGGACAGCATATACACGCCTGGCGAGTCCAGTGTTGCGTCGCGAAACTGGACCACTTCGTTGCCCACGAGTGCGGCGTTAAGTGCGGTGCTGTCCAGCAACTGATCCCGAGTCACGCTGGAGAGCGTTGCGTTTCCAACGCTCACGCTGAGAATGCTCACCTCGTCAAAGACGTTGTTGATCTCCCAGTCCCCGAGCGCAGTCAGCGTGGCCCCAAGAACCGCAGACTCGGTGACGGTGGCGCGCGAAACATATGCCAAGTCGTCTGTGCTCTCGAACACCTCGGCGCCGGGCCAACCCGCTGCCCGCCCACGGGTTGCAAGGTACAGGCCTACACCATCATCTGCGTCACGCAACTGCGGTATGTCGAGCACGTAGAGCAAAGTGCTAGGCGTGGCCACCACTTCGGTCTGAGGGCTGTAGTTGCCGCCGGTAACTCCCGCTTGAGTGAACACTGTAGGATCTTCCAGCCGGGCCTCGAAGTTCATGACGCCTGACCCCGCGTCAAGTCGCCCAAGCAGCATACGGTAAACGCTCCCGTCGTCGGCCTCCACAAGTACCGAGTCGCCCGGGGTGAGCGCCGCGTACTGCCGCGGCAAGCTAAGCGCTGTGCTCCACGCTCCAATTGCACCGTCGGTGACTAGGGCGTCGGCGATAGCTTTAGCTTCCGTGGGCAAGAAAGCCATCGGCACTTCAGTGGTGCCCGTGTTCACCTGCTCCGACAAAAGCCGGTCACTATATTGCGTGTCGGCTTGGTAGTCGTCGTCCAGGTTGGCGTAGCTGATCGCTTCTTGAGCGGGGATTTCAAGGTCACTGCGCAGCGTGAGTTTTAACGGCTCCGGCGTTGCCGCCAAAGGCATCGCCGTGCCGAGCGAGTCATAGGGAATAGTGGCCACGACTGACTGCGCACGCGGGATGAAATAAATCTTGTCTGTGCAGATCGCTTGGAAAAAATACATTTGCCCGAGTAACTCCAGCGTGACCCGGGTTCCCCCAACCTGTGACACGGCTAGAGCACGCACGGGCTTGGTGATGGCGTCAAGGGCGCTGGCGTCGTAGGTGCCCGGAGGCATGCCTGCGCGAGCGCACAGCCGCTCAACCACGGTACGGATAGTCTCGTAACCACGTTGCACTGTGTCGGCGTAGTAGAACGGGACGTAAAGCAGCGTCTGCGGGCCGGGCTCAAAAGGTGCGGTGGGCGGCGTGTAGTCGACGATGTTGCCGCCGCCACTCTCATAAACAAAGTCGTCAATGTACCCCTGCCACGGGACTCCAAAACCGTAGCGTGAACCTATGCAGAACTGGCCCGGGCGGCCGTAGATGTCGGCCCCGTCAGGGGACAGACCGGTCTGCGTGCCGGCCAGAACTCCGTTTATGAACATTCGAGCGACCGCGCCCGACTTGGTGATCTCAAAGTAAAACCACTCGTTACGCGGATGATCGAGGCTTGAGGTGATGTCAAGAGTCGCTGGACCCCGGTAGCTGGCGCGCAACTTTGAACCCGGCCCGAGGTTGCCGCGCGTCACAATGAGCCCTTCGTTGAGGCCATCGTCAGAGCCGAAGGCCAAAAGGTTGTTGGTCACGTCGGAATCGCCGGTGTCGTAAGCCCAGCAGCGGATCGACCAATCCACCGGGAAAAGCCGAAAGGTGTCGTTTTCGAAAACGCGCAGCGCGTCACCGGGGGTCACGATGTTGCCGCCATTGAACTTGCCTGCGGCGCCGAACTTTGCCGGCGACTCTACGCAACCGCCCCAGCGATTTAACGTCGGCGTGCTCGGAAGGGCAATCGTCACCGGGACGTTGTTGCCCGAAAAGTCTTGAAAGTTCTGCAGCGTGTCGGGCGACAGGTTTGTGCCCACCTCAAAGCTGAGGTTAAGCATCTGCCCGCTTTGGCCCAGCTGCAAGCCCTCAATGAACACCGTGGTCATGCCTCGGTACGCGGGAGCGTTGCCGGCGCCGACGGCGGCTTCATACGTCGGGTCGGGCAGTTGCGTCGGGCCGCCCCCGTAGAACGTGATCCGACGCCACAGGTCGGTCTCGGTGCTTGCCACAAGGGACGTGTCGCTTGCGCTTGCATCAGCCGTGAATGCCAGCTTTCCGTTGTTCCACACGCGCAGCATGCCTTCAAGTTCATTCGTCGCGATCAGAAAGAGACAGTCCACCTCGTAGGCGTAAGTAGTGCTCTGCGACTTGGCGCCGCCCTTACCCTGCTTGACGGTCGTGGCGATCTCGCGTCGGTCGCTTGAGTAGATCAACTGCCCGGCGCTGCGGTGGGTCGCCTGAATCCATGGTATGGGTTGGCCGTAAGCCATGCCCGTCACGGTGAGGTCATCAAGCCGGGGGCCTTGAGTTTTTTGACCTGGTGCAAAGGCCGAGCCGATCAACGACCCGAGCGCCCATCCCCACTGCGCGCCAGCGGGGCCTCCAACCACGAAGCCGATGGCCGCACCCGCTGCTGAGACGACAAGATCAGCCATTACTCAATCCCCCGAAAGCGGTAAGCCGCCACAAACCGAAAGCCGCGCATAAACACTAATCGAGACTCAATGACTTCTTTGCGACTGGAGTTGGAAGCGTGCACAACAGACAGCCCTCCGTGAAGGTAGTCGGCCACGATTCCCAAATGCTGCGGTTGGTGCTCAACCATAACAACAACGACATCGCCGGGCAGCATGTCGCTCTGACGAATAGGGTCCATGTGCTCGCTACACAGCTTGAGGATAGTGCCGTTCGGCTCGCGCCCGTAGTCCTGCACCTTGAGCACTGGAGACACAAACCCGCACGCCTGTGCGACCGCAATCAAGTGCTGAGCACAGTCTACTGCCACACCCTTCGTTTGGTGCTGGTGCACCCAAGGCGTGCCCAGCCACGAACGGGCTTCTGCGACAACTTGCGCACGTGTGGTCATACAACGGGGTCCGGTGCGCTGGTGATCTGGTCGACGCCAGGGCGGTGGGGCTCTCCCCGAAAGTTCAAGATGTTGTTGAACTTGTCGATGCAATCGCTGACGCCCGAAGGGTTGGCCAGAGTGCGGTCATGACGCTTACGGCACCCGGCGATCACCGAGTAGGTATCTCCCACGGTGACTGCAGAGAACATGGGCAACGACAGCGTGAATGTGCCGTCGGCCCCGTAGGCCTTGACCTTCTGCGTAAAGCCCGCGCAATCGCCGCTGGTGAACGTGAAAAGTCCTTCGCTGTACCAGTCCTCGGCCTCGGTGCGCGCGCTGTCACGAAACAACTGCTTGCTGTCCACGCTGGTGAGGGTGCCGGTCTGGGTGAACGGGCCGAGATCCACACCACAGCGGAAGTCGCCTAGGCGGTTGCGGCAATTCTTGCTGGAGGCTTCACCGATCGGCTGTTGCAGGTACTGCATCAAGTCTCGCAGCTCCACGACGATCAGGCCGCGCTGAATGACAATCTGCCCAAACACGCCGGCCACAAGTGGGTTTCTGCCGCCGTCGGGGCTCTTGCGGTTGTACTCAAAAATCAAAAAGCGTGCGTTGTCCCAGATGTTGCCAAAGATCTCGGCTCGGTTGAAGTGCTCGCCGTCATCAATAGTGCTGAGCTCTAGGTTGCCGACCGACATATCCGATGCCGTCACCACGTCTGACAGTCGCAAGCCTGAGCGCTCGTACACCACGCCGTTGATGCGTGCAGGGGTCTGAGCCGAAGTGAACGCGAACACCTGCCCGTCGGTACGCTCAATGTAGATGGCCTGCGACAGCGTGGTGGTGCCTTGCGCGTAGTGGGCCGCTAAAGGGGCATCAAAAGTTTTCACTCTGGCAACTCCAGAATCTGCATCAAACGGGCGGACGGACCCGCCACTAGGCGGCTCTCTTCGTCGCCGGGTCGCACCATCTCCCAATCAAGCTCGTCGTTCGCGAAGTGCACCGGCACGTAGAACTCGCCACTCCACGTGAGCGCGTCTGAAACCTGGGGGTACTTGTAGGCCGTGCCGCCCGTTGCGGTGAGCCCCGTGGTTGTCGTGCTGATCGTCAGCGTGAAGGCAACCGTGTCCTTGGCGGTGATCACGTGGCTTTTGCCGTTCAAGATCGACGCGGCCGAGCCGGCGATGCCATTCAAGTAGACACGCTGGCCGACGGCGAGGGCCGCCACGATGCCAGTGTTGTTGGGAAAGGCAAGCTCCGTGCCGACCCCAACTGTTGTAGTGGAAATGTTCTGAAGCGTGTCCGCCACAAAGGTGACTTTGCCCGTGTCTTCGTCAAGCGAGATCTCGCCGGGGTCGGTGCCCAAGTCCACGGGCGTTCCGTTGCGCCGGATCACAGCGTTGAAGGGGCGCCCGATGGGGCGGTCGCGGTACTGGGCGCTGCCTACCGAGGTGTACCGCTTGAACAGGTAGAGCACGGGCTCGCCATATCCACTGCCCATCGAGCCTTGGGGAAAGCCACCGTTGTAGGCAATCAACTTTCCCTCGGTGACGCCGACGATCGAGTCTTTGGGGTCGATCATCAGGAAGCCAAACGCACCGGCGTCCGTGACTTCGTGTAGCCCTTCCAACTCGGCCCAGACCTCAAGCAGCATCGCGATAAAGCCCACCTCATACTCGCGAAGGGTGTAGTCCCACTGGACATTCACCTGGACCTCGCCGTTGATTGTTTGAGTGCGCTCATTGCGGCGCACGTTGCGACCTCGCACTCCTGCACCGACCACGGTGCAAGGCATGATCACGTCGGAGAGTACGGTGATGCGAGTCATAGATTGCGCGTTGCTGTCCGCAAGCCCCGTTGCGCCGCTGCGGCGATGTTGAGTTGAGTGCGGTTGTCGACCGGCCCCGAGATCGTGAAGTTGTTTTGTACCGTCATGCCGCCCGAAGTGCCCCCGTTGGGCGTGACCGTTCCGCCTTGCGAGCCCATCATCAGCACTTGCTTGTTGCCCACGGTCAATAGCTCGGGGCCATTCTCGTTTACTTGGTACGCGCTTCCTGCGTTGACCATGCCGCCGGATGCTCGACCAAAGAGCCCCGACACAAAGTTGATGGCTGAGCCAATAAAGCCCCCTCCACCACCGCCCGTAGCAGCGGAGGCAACCGAAGATCCTCCCAAGCCACTAACTGCGCTGTAAGCCGCGGCAGCAAGCGCGCTGAGCGCAGAGGTAGCCACGGTTGACCCCGTGGCCAGCGCGGCAAGCCCTGCGCCTGCGCCAGCCTCTGCGGGGTTGTTGCCGGTAGATCCAAAGATGCCACCGAGCACAGAGCCCAGCGCCCCGCCAATGCCGGTACCGGACTCAACCTGACCCTGCAAGAATTTGGCGGCGGGTCCGGTGATCTGCGTGCGCACAAGTCCGCGCGTGATCTCTTCACGGATGCTGGTGCCCAGGCTGGCCACGTCGAGCTTGCCCGTCGTGATGAACTTGGTCAGCGAATCCTCTGCGCCTTTGAACGCGTTGGTGAACACCTCGCCCACCTGCTCAGCCACGTTGCGCGAGGACTCGTAGTAATTTTCAAGCGCTCGCGTGGCGCCGACCACCCAGTTACCCTGCAACTCGCGCAGGCGCTCAAAGTATTCGGCTTGTGCTGCAAGCTCCTGCTCACGGGCTTCCTGCAGCGCCTGCTGGCCTTTCTTGAACTCGGGAGAGTCGAGCGACACGCCGTTGCGCGCTGCGCTCTTGGCCAACTGCGTTTCGTACTTTTCGTATTCGCGATTCAACTGGCGCTGGGCTTCCAACTCTTCGCGAGCACGATCACCGCGGCCAACGCCGGTGAGGCTCGACGTGCGGCCCTCAGCCCGACCTTCGGCAGCGTTGGCCACGCTCAAGGCGATGGCCTCGGAGGCATCGCGGAAACGCTTGAGGGCTTCCTCTTGGCGCTTGATCGCCTTGGCTGCTTCCTCGCGAGCCGCGACCTCTTTGTTGACCGTGACGTTGAGCTCCAGCTGTTTGAGAATGGCTTGCTCTGACGCAAGCAGGCTCTTCTGGTCAGCCGTGAGAATCTTTTTGTCCTTGAGGTCGGCGATCTGCTGAATGAACCGAGCGCGTTCCTTCTCGGCCTCGGTCAATTTCTCTTCGGTCTGGGTCTGCGCGGTGAGCGCGGCGTTGATCTCCCGCAGGCGCAGCAAGTAGCGCGTGGCCTCGTTGTCCTGCACTGCAGCGGGGGCGCGGCGCGCAGGGTCTTTGTACTTTTCGTTGATCGCTTTTTCAAGAGCGTTGATCTTCTCCGTCGACAGCCCGATGAGAGCAGCGTCCTTGCGCAACTTCTCAATCTCTTTGGAGCGCTTCTGAGCGTTGGACAGCGTTTGCTTCTCCAACTCGTTGATGCGAGTCTGGGCTTCGATCTGAGCCTTGGCGTTGCGTGCACGCTCGCCCTCTGACGCGGCAGCGCTGGAGGCCAGGCGGGCCTGTTCTTGCAACGAGGCCAGGCGGGCCTGCTCTTCCTCAAGCGCTGCGCCAGCACGACGGCGAGACTGCGCACCGGCTGCTCCGCCGCCACCTACGATGTTGTTGCCGGCTTGGCCACGTAGGCGCTCCACCTCTTGAAGGCTGCTTGTGATGCGCTGTTGCAGTGTGTCGGCGCGACCGATGCCCAGAAACTCATCCCACGCTTCGGCTGCAAACCCGGCGACTGCTTTCCAGCCGCGCTCGATCACGCCAAAATTGTCCTGGAGGCGCGCGGTGCGCTGGTCCATCGCGTTGGCGTAAGCGCGCTGTGCCACCTCGCCGGCTTCAGTCTCACGGCCTTGCTCGACCAACGCTGTGATCTGGCGATAGGTCTCCAGCGTGAGGAAGTTCATCGACTCGTTGAGGCGCTTGACTGCGGCCACAGGGTCTTTGCCGAGATCTGCAAACTGCTTCGCGGTGTCGGCTACGCTCGTGCCCAGCGTCTTTTGAATGCGGATCGCCGTCGTTGCAAACGCCTCCAGGTCGCCGCCTGAAACAAGCCCCGTGGCCGCAAGTGCAGCCAGACTTTCCGCGGCTTGAGCCTGCGTGCCGATGACCCCGTCAATGCGAGCCGCCGCGTCGGCAAGCTGGCCCGCCGTGCGACCGGCAGCGTTGCCCGTGGTGATCAGTGACGCGTTGTATTTTTCGGCCTCGGCCTGACCCTTGACGTAGCCAAACGTGAGCAGCGCCACCGCACCGGCGATCACGGTAAAAGGGTTGATCAGCCCGAGGACTGCGCTGGCCAAAGCCTTGGCCGCCGGCACGACGCCGCCAAACACGTCCTTGAGCTGACCACCCTGCTGGAGCAGCACAGTGAGCGGCGCTTGGCCGCCCTGCAAGCTGACCACGATGTCGGTCAACTGTGCAGGCACCTGGCGCAGCGCAGCGGCTTGCCCTTTGGCGGTCAGGCCGTAGGCGTTGAGCGTGGTGGTCTGCTGCTTGAGAGCCGCCTCAGTGGCCTTGATGGCGCCAAGCTGCGTCTGCATAGCCGAACTCAAGCCCAAAGCCTGCGCACGGGCTTCCAGCACCTCGCCGCGCGTCTTGCCGACGCTTTGGGCGTAGCGCTCAATCTGAGCAGTGAGGCGGTCTTGCTCGCGGGCGAGCTTGATGGCCTCGGCGGCGGCGCGCGTGGACCCAGCGGCCAGGCTCTCACCAGCTTGGCGCCCGGCCTGAGTGGCGGTCTGCGCAAACTGCTTGACGCTTTGGGTGGCTTGGGCGATACCGGCAGTGAGGCCCGACGCATCCGCCGTGACCGAAATTACCGCCGCGCCAATTTCTTCACCGCTTGCCATGTGGTCCCCGTTTCCCGGTTACTTGCCCGCCAAGGCCGCCAGCATTGGCCACGGCGGTTGTGCTGGTCTCCGCCCGGCTACTCAGGTAGGTCGAGTCGATCAGACAGATTGTATCGACCTCCCAAGGCTCTGGCGAGATGCCGCGCAGTTGGAAGAAAGCCCACATATCGGTCCAGCTGATCGCGTTGATAGAAAAGCCTGCGCTGCGTCGAGCCGACAGGTCCAGGTACCAATTCCAGATGTACTCCGTTTCCGGCGGTACCGACTTCATGTTGCGCAATTCAGAGCGCACCACGCCTGTCTGCTTGCGGATGTCGAGAAAGGTCTGGAGTTGGGACTTGCCCGTCTTGGGGTCGAGCTTGTCCAGCGCAAACCGCTGACGGGCAAACTCCAGCAAGGCCCCCGTCAGGCCGCGTCGAAATTTGTGGCGGTCTCGATCTCAGCAACCAGGCGCTTGGCCCAGTGGGGGCGTGAACGCAAAACGGCCTTCAGGTTGTCCCGGTTGAAAGGCGCCTCTTCAGCGCCCTTGCGGAAGCCGAACCAGCCCACCACGCAGTGCTCCAAGAGCACTTCACGACGAGACTCCATGCCGTCAAACATCTTGCCGGCGTCCTCTTCGCGCGAGAGGTCCAGCGAGACTTTTCGCTTCTCGGCTTCGATGATGTTCTGGATCGAAATAGCGCGCTCGGCTGCGCGAAATTGATCGCTGGCGGGACCGACCACGATGAACCCGACGGGCTCAGGCACGTCGCCGGGGTTGTGGCCAATGATCACGCGATAGCTCCGCTCGGTGGTCTCGGAAAGTTGGTCGATGTCAAAGCTCATTTCAAATGCTCCAGGTTGGTGAAAGGTGTTCCGCGTGCAATCTCTTCAACGCGCCACTGCCGCCAGGCCAAGTCCCACGCCCAGCGCTCACGTGGCGGGGTATGAACCTCGCCGATGCGGTGTGCCGCAACGTCCCACGCCATCGAGCCACGGTTGTCCACCACGGTCGGCACACCGGCCAGCACCGACTCGACACCGGTGTTGCTGTTGTAGGTGATGCACACCTCGGCGTCGGCCAAGGCCTGGCCCAGCGTGCCGGTGCAGGGCTCGGTGTAGTTCGGGCTGCGCTTGTAGCCACGCTCCAAAGCCACCGGGTGCTCGCGAAAGCGAACAGGTAGGCCGTAGCGTTCGGCGGCCAGCAGCGCGGTCCCCGAGTACCAACGTGTGAGGTCTTTGCCGGCCAGGCTCATGTCGCCCGGCACCTGCCCGATCAGCAGCACGTGCTTCCCGGTGCCCGGCTTGCGCCAAGGCTTCAAAAGCCCTGCGTGGTGCGCTCGGAAGCGCTCGCCGTTGTCCGTGAAAGGTGGGAAAGTAGCTGCCCCGTTGAGGCCGTCCCAGCCGAGTGAATACCACTCAAAGCGGTTGCCGAGATAGCCGCGCTCCATAACCAGCACGCGGTGGCCCTGCTTGCGGTATTCCGCCCCGGCCCTCCAACCCCAGCAAGCCACGATCGGTGTCGTGACGTGCTGGCCGCGGTGGATCTGAGTGACGTTGTGACCGAGGTGCCGAAGTCCAGCCGCGACTGACTGCCCGCACGGGTTGGTGCGGGAGGTCTGCTGGACAACGGTGACGCGCACAGCTTACGCGCCAGAGGCTGGCACTTCTTCCACCGCGCCGGTGAGGCGAATGGTGAAAGTGCCCGTGACCACGCCGTCAACGGCTGCGGAGAACGAGCGGCTGGCCACGAAGCCCAGCACGGAAAAAGCGGAACCATCTTCAAAGATCACCGTGAACAGCCGGGTGAGCTTGTCAGAAGCCGCAGTGCGCAGCACGGCTTGTGCAGCGTCGGTCATGACCCAGTGGCCGTTGATCGTGAACTGGCCGGGGTCTTCCAGGCCCAGACGGAACTCTTTTGCCGTCGAGCAAAAGGTCGTCACGTCGATCTCAGCGGCGGTGCCGCCCTGGTAGTTGATCTCGCGAGCCGTGCAGTCCATGGAGACCATGATCGGCGCTGGCGAGGGATTGAGCTCCGTCACCGCAGTGGTGGAGATCTGAAGCTGCGTGCCTTGCACGAGAACGACTTGAGAGGGCATGATGCTTTCCTTTCAGGGGCGGTACCAAAAGCTGATGTCTTGACGGGCGCCGTAGGCCTTGGTCGGCGAATTGTACTCCGCCACTAGGCTACCAAGCGATACCCCCCGCAGCGGCGCCGCGGTGAGCAAAGCCTCGATCGCGCGCATCATCGTGTTGGCCTCAGAACGGCGCTTTGACCAGGTGTTGAACTGGATGCGTGCGTTCTGCCCGTTGGCGTTGCCGCACAACGTGTCAGTCGGCTGTCCGCCCACTTGACTGTACGTGACGTAGGGCATGGGCGCACCGAGCTCGGCGGTGTCCGGGTACACCTCGTAGCCCAGCGTGGCAATCAGCGTCTCAATGTCGGTCTCGATGGTCATGATTGCCCTGCCTGAATTTCACGGAAGCGCTCAGCCATGCGTTGCTTCATGGCGGTGATCGCGATCTTGCGTTTGCTCTCCCACGTTGGGCGCACGAAAGGCTTGGGCGGAACGAACACCGGCACCTTCAGCGCCCCCGGAAGAGTGTGCGCACCAGGACCGCGCGCATTTTTAGATTCCTTGCTGCGCTGCCACTTGCCGTCAACGAGCCGGTTGTAGAGCCAGTGCCCGTATTCGATGAAATACCAATGCGGCGCCTTGCGCTTGTTTGGCCCGATGAAATAGGTTTGTCGGTTGGCGGTGGACTTGTCGTCGTGCCACTGGTAGATGGCGCCATAGAGAGTTCCCTCTTTGACCGGGACGCGCATGCGCATCTCAAGGTAGAACACGTTGGACCCGGCGAACGCGCCAGAGCGCAACACCTTCTCGCGCACAGCGCGCTCCAGCGCCTGCAGGCCCGCCACGGCGTCGTTGACCTCAGCGTACATATCGACGGGGTACTTGACCGCGCGTGACGCGTTGCTGCGGCCTTGGCGCGGGTTGCGACCGTTAGCCATCGTTGGCTCCCTGCGCGACGCCGATGTCTAGGTATCGGTTGTCCTGCACGTCCGGCAGCACCACGCGGATCTCATAGGTGATGCCCTGCACAATCACGCGCATGTCGGCCGTTGGCCACGCTCGCCGGTTGCGGATGCGTATGCTGGCGGTGGCGCGGCTCACCTCTTTGTCGGCAGCGATGACCTCCTGATTGACGAAGCCCGAGCCGGTTATGGTCTTGACGCTGGCCCAGCACTCAAAGGCGGGCTCCCAGTTGTCGAGAGGCTGGCCCCAGTCGTCCTTGCCCCCCGCCTTGCGCTCAAACTTGGCGCGGCGGTTGAGCTTGTGGGCCTGGACGTATTTGCTCATGACCGGTCAGAAGTTGTGCACGCGGAACGACGAAATCAGATCCTCGCGCGTGCGCATGATGTCGGCTTTTTCGTTCGGGTCAAAGCGGTCGGCCAGCACCTGCACGGTCAAGCAAATGGCGTCTTTGAGCGGCGCGGGAATGGCGTTGGTGTACTCGGCCGGCGAATCGCTCCAGGGGTAGCCAGCGGTGTAGGTGATGCGCAGGGCGTCGGGGCGTTCGTACATGCACGGGGCGAACCACGAGTCAACGAATCGCAGCTGTGGCACGTAGTCCTCGGCGAGGAAGTAGTTGGCCGGATCAATCACCTGAGAGGCGTTGAGCCCGTCAAAGTAGTCGACCGACTCGATGCTGGCCACGGGGGGCCGAAGCAGGTCGATCCCGCGGGGGCGACCCCAGCCCCCGATGCGTCCGAAGCCAACGAGGTACGGGTGCTCGACCGCGCCCATCTGCAGCCGCAGTGTCTGCTTGACCAAAGCACGACGCGTGGCCTGTTCAATCCAGATACGCGCCGTGCGGATGTGGCGCTCGATCGTGCTCTGGAGGGGGTAGACAAGCGCTGGTGGCGAGCCCTCTTCCTCGGCGTCCCACCGCAGAAACTCATACACCTCGGCCACGGTGACTGGCTCGACTGGCGGCTCGACGAGAGTGACGATGTTCATGGCGTGTCCATCAAAACGCAGCCAATACCCATGAGGGAGCCTGGCGCAACAAACTCGACGGTATTGTAGCCTTGCGACTTTAAAACGCGCCAGAAAGTCGGCACCTCCACTGGCCGCCCGCCCTGCTTCTCGCGCTGGCCAACGCCCACGATGTCGTGGAAGGCAACGATGCGCGCCATGCTGCGGTAATTGCGCCAGTCGGCCGTCACGCCTTCTAGGGTGTGGTCGCCGTCGATCAGTAGCGCGTCATAGGGGCCGCGGCCTTGGAACAACCGCACGGTGGCCGCGGTCTTGCTGTCGCCAAACAGGCATGAAGCTCTCGGCCCGATGTCAGCCACGGCTCGTTCCAGATTCACCCGAGTCCGGGGGTTGCCCCACAGGCCGCCCGGCAAGTCCAGCGCAACGCCGCGCGCCGCAGGCAAAGCCGTGAGGATGTGGTGAAACGTGTCCCCGTCACGCGCACCGATCTCGCCGTAGGACTTCACTTTGTGCTCGCGCAGAAACTCCACGAATGCTGTGAGCTCGTCGGGGTGTTGCGAGGGCTTACGGCCTGAAAAGGTGGTCAGCACAGGGCATTCTCCAAGTCTTGTTGCGGGAAGCACGTCAGCAACGAGCCTGGCGTGCAGTTGATGATCTCGGCGCCCCGTCCTTTGAGCGCTGCGAAGCGGACAATCCAACGCTCGAAGGTAGCCGGGTCGGTGTTACGCAGCGGCGGGGCGTGGCGGCCGAAGAAGTGCGAGCCCTTCATGTCGAAACCCAGCAACAGCACACGCTCGGCGCCTTCTGAGATGGCCAAGTGCAGCGCCTGGTACCCACCGTTGCCACCTGTGCGCACATGCCCCGGGGCTGGGTCGTAACCCTCCAGGCCCGTCTGCTTCAGCCGCTCCACCGCGCGGTAGGGCACCTGCTGATCACATGACGCCTTGCGCCCGGCAAACGCCAGCGCCTCTTGCTCATTGACCCGCCACCAGGCGGCGTCTGCCGCGTACAGCAGATCCGCCCAAGGCGCGAGTTTGAACGCGTCATTTACGACGGTTACCGCCGCTCTTTTTTGCTGGTGCGCTGCGTGCACTCTTTGCAGCTGGGCGGACGACAGGCTCGGCCCGGTCGCCAGGATGATCGTTGTCTTGGGCTGCATCGGTGGGCTCCACGGGATCGGCTGCGGGGGTCTCGGGGTCAGCAGGCGGGGCTGGAGGCTCCAGCGGCGCCTCGGGTGGGGCTTCGGGTGCAGCAGAGCCTTGCGCGGCCTCCACGGCTCCGCGCAAGAGCCAATGGCGCAGTGCAGCGCCGCTGAGCTCAACGACTTCGCCGGCTTTGTGCTCGACGCGACCTTCGCGCAAGGTGGTGTTGCGGATGAAACGATAGCTGGGCATGGTCATCTCCTGAAATAAAAAGCCGGAACGGCGGGTGAGCACCGTTCCGGCCTAAGTGGCACTGCGAAGTAGCCGGAAATTAAACGCTGACGATCTCATCCACCGTGGCAGCGTCCAACGCGCTGGCAGGCGCGTAGAGGGGATCGAAGCCCAGCACCACGGCGCTCATGTCGGCACCGGCCACGGTGAGGGTCGCAGACAGGCGGAAGTGGGTGAAAGCCGTGCCGGCCAGGGCATCGGTGTTGAGGTTGATGACCGCCTGCTTGTCGGAGTCGGTGCCGGCCTGCGTCAGGGGCGTGATGGCTGCACCGGGGATGTCCGTGGCGCCGCCGCCAGCGCCGTCGGTGTAGCCGATCAGCTTGGCGTTGAGCACGCCGGTGGAAACGATCTCACCGACCAGAATCGCCGCCATGAAACGGCGGAAGTTCTTGAGGGGGATGTAGCCGGTCACGTAGGTGCCTGCGGCGTACGCATCGGGGTCGATTGCGCCAACCAGGGCAACCGCTTCGGTGGGGAGCTTGTTCATGATGGTTCCTTCAGGGATTTGGGGGTGGGGGACTGAAGGCGGGGCCGAAGCCCCGCCATCCTGATCAGCTGCGTGCGCCCAGAGCCGCGAAGAAGGCACGGGGGGTGCCGTTGTTCGGGCGGACGATCGGAGCGTTCCACTTGGGCTGACCGCCCACGCGCATCACGAACCGGAAGGCCGTCATGTCGTAGTCGAAGAACAGGTGGATCGACACGTCCTGGCGGATGCCGCCGGTTTTCATCAACGTGTGGTACTGGCTCCAGTCACCAAACATGATGTCGCCAGTGTCGCCGAGGCCGGGGACGGCTTCAGACGGCACGATCGGGCGGCCCAGCAGGGTGCCGTACTGCGCGGTCGACAGGCCGCCTGGCGGCAGGTAGATCGGCACAGCGTTGCCCGAACCCTGGTCGATGAACTTCATGTAAGGCAGCTGCTTTTCAGCGTCCTCGTTCATCAGCCACACTGCGCGCGAGCGGTTGCCGCGGGGCACAGCGTAGTAGAGATCCATGATGTTCTGCATCACCACGCTGTCGGCGTTCTGACCGCTCACCGGGTCCACGATCAACGTGCCGGGCGAGTTCAAGATGCCCAGAGGTTGGCCGACGCCAGTGCCGCTGATCATGGCTTGGTTCACGCGGAAGTTGATTTTCTCGGGCGCTTTGCCGTTGATGTAGGCGGCCATGGCCGGTGCATCTTCCAGCAACTCGTCGGTCACGGGTACCAAGGCGATGATCTTGTTCGCCTTGATGGTGGTCTCGCCGAGTTCCGGTTTGGACTGCTGCTTTTGGCCGCCTTCCGATTCCCAGTAGGCCTGGATGCCGCCGCTGGTTTGCCACGGGGTCGTGGAGTCGGTTGGGAAGGTGATGCTGTTGCCCGAGGTGGTCAGCTGGTCGGTGCGACCCACCAACGACTCTTCGGCCATGACCTTCTGCATGATCTGCGTGCGGAAGTCAGGCGGCACTGCAAAGCCACCGTCCTGGCCGACGCCTTCACTGCCCCAGGTCGTGGGCGCGTTTTGGATCAGGCGGGGATCCGGCGTGGCGCCGCGGGCCGAAGCCTGCACGACAGCGCGGGTGTAGTCGGCAAAAGAGCGGAAGCCCCAGCTGCCCACGTCGCGGTTGTCGCGGGGCTGGGCCGGCACCGAAGCGCGGGCTGCAGCTTGCGCACGAGTCGCGTTGGGGTTGGGCGTGACCGCGGCCTGCTGGCCACCACCGTTGGCGTTGGGCTCGGTCTGGCGACCGACACCAGAGCGCACCTGGCTGTTCATCTGCTCGTTGCGCTGGTAGCGAGCCACGTCGCCTTCCAGGGTCTCGAACTCGGCGAACAGGGCGTCGAAACGCGCGCGCTCGTCATCGGTCATGTCGCGGTTGTCCGCATTGACCGTGGCGGTGATGTTGTTGACTTCCTCGTTGATCTGCAGGATGCGGTTTTGCATCTGTTCGATCGTGGCCGAGATCGGGCCGCCTTCGTTGCGAACGTCGGCGTGGGCAGCAAAGCCGAACGCAGTGGCGACTGCCATTGCGGTGACGGCCAGCATCAGTCGGGAGTTTTTCATGATGGTTCCTTCAGGTTGATGATGTGGTCGCGCTCTGGTCCGCCCATTACGCCTTTGCGGGACTTGCCCCGCGAATCTTCGTTGCACCCATGTTGACGCGCGCCATTCGAGCGCTGATCGACTTTGCATGCTGACGAAGATTGTCCGGTAGTTTAGCGAATTTTTCCAGCATGTCGAAACTTGCTTCCATCTCGACCGAATCGGTGATCTCGTCGGTGAATCCACGAGCCTTGGCTTCCGTCGCGTTCATCCAGGTCTCTTCGCCCATCCAGTCGCTGATCTTGGCGCGATCACCGCCGGTGCGCTTGACGTAGGTGTCGAGCAGCTGCTCGCGCGTGAGGTCGAGCGAATCAGCCATCTTGCGCATGTCTTTGGCCGTGCCGCCAGCGAAGGCCCACGGGTCGTGGATCATCACGGTGCCGTTGGAAGCCATTTTGATTTTGGTGCCGGCCATCAAGATGATGCTTGCGATCGAGGCCGCGATGCCGTCGACGTGCATCGTCTTGTTCTTTGCCGGGTGACGCACGATCTGGTTGTAGATGGCGATGCCGTCGAACACCCCGCCGCCGGGCGAGTTGATGTAAATGTCAAGGTCGTCCACGTTGCCGAGGCCGCGCAGTTCCTTGCTGAATGAGTCGGCGCTGATGCCCCAACGGCTGATCTCGTCATAGACGAACATCTCGCCTTTTTTGGCGTTGGCTTTGGCGAAAAAAGTGCCTGCGCGTTTCATGGTTTCTTCTCCAGTGCCGCTCGCGCAGCGGTTGACGGGTCGATGCCCTGATTGATGACTTGAAGCGCCCAGTGGTGCGCATGCGGCAAAGAGGGCAGCACCTGCGCCAGGTCGTTGACCACGATGTAGGCGAACATCGTCGCCTTCTGCCGGGCCAACTCGATGCCCTCGCGCTCTTTGGTGTGCTCAACGCGGTTTTGCACCCGGGCGTAGGTCGCCGTGAGCCAAGCCTCAAGCCCCGGATCGTTGGATTCATCTTCGGGGTCCGGCGGCTCCTGGTTCGTACCGCTCTTGCCGTCGCCGGCCTTGGCGGCGTAGGCCGCGCCCACGTCCTCCAGAGGGACGTTGGCGCCCTGCACCACGCGAATGTCGCCGTCGGGGCCGATCGTGTTCTCGCCCAGCTTGCGAAGCACATCGTTGCCCGAGAACACGCCGATGTTGCGCAGCGCGGCGTAGGCCTCGGTGCGACTCTTGTAGTCGCCCTGCTCGGCCCAGTCGAGGTCAACCTCAAAGAACTTGGAGGGGCCGCGCACGGAAATCATCTTGTAGCCGAGCTCTTGCTCGATCTCGACCTTCCAGGGGCGCAGCGTGTCGCGGGAGAACTCCAAACCCTGGTGCTCGATGTTGTTGTTGGTCGAGCGGGTCAGGTGCGCGATCTTGTGCGGTGGCACGTGGAAGAAACGGCAGATGTCCTCAATCGTGAGGTTTTTGAGCTCTGCCGTGGCCGCCTGTTCGTTGTTGGCACCAAACGTTTTGATGTCCCACTCGCCGGTAAACAGGCCGGTGGTGTAAGCGTTGCGAGGGCCGTTGTGCTTTTTGCCCAAGCTCTCTTTGGCGCGCGTGTAATTCGCGTCGTCCATGTTGCCGCCCTTGTAGACGAACACGGTGCCGAGTTGAGCGTTGTTGTTGAAATAGGCCTCGGTGTAGGAGTCCAGCGCGAGGGCGGTGGCCACGGTGCGGATGGCTCGCGAGATCGTGTTGTCGCCGGCAAAGCCGACCAAGCTGGCGCCGCGAATGACCAGCATGTCGGCCGGGTCCATGTCGACCCAGCCGCCGCTGTATTCCTGCGTGACTTTGTAGTAGAGGCGACCGGTGTTGAGATCTCGGCGAGGCTCGACGCGGCTGCTTTGAATAGGCCACAGAGCCACAGGGCGGCCCGCCATGTCACGCTCGATCTCGGCGTAGCCGTTGCCCCAGCCCACGGCGTTGAGCAGCATTGCGCGCTTGCCTGACTGGGCCGTCATCTCGTCGTTGAAACGGTCGTTGATGACGGACTGCAGGCGATCGCGGGGTAGCGCTTCCTTCTTGTCCTCACCACGCACCCCGCCGTAGATGTTCCAGTCGCTGGAGGACAGCGCGCCAGCGATCACGTCCATGCAAGCCCAGATGGCGGCAACCTGCGTTGCGGTCTCAGGATTGACGGCCAATCCGCCCGGGCCACGCATCGTGACCGGTTGCCCAAAACGCTGGGCCTCGGGGTCTGCGCGCTTGATGCGCAGCGCCGCCATGATTCGGTTGAGTGTTAGAGCCATTCCATCCCCGGCGCGGTTGTAAGTTGATCGGCCCGGTCGACAGTTCCGACAGCCATGGTGGCTGCCACGATGCCGTCGATGCGGCCCGTCGCTTTGGACTTGTCGAGCTTGCGGTTTCCTGCGGGGTCGGTCACAACCACGGCGTTCGCCGCGTTCGCGTTGAAACATGGGTTGTTGGGATGCCGCATTTTCTTCTCCACAAGGGCGGTCTCGAACGAATCCCACGCCGGCCCCATGCTGACGAAGCCCTGACCGTGCGGTTCAAGCGGCCATTCTACGCCTTGCCGCGCGCAGGCCGCCACCAGCACGTCGATACGGTGGCGGTCAAACGGTGCCTTGTCCAGGGTGATGTTGTATTCGGCAAGCAGCTTCTCAACGTAGTTCACTACAAAGTCCTTGTCGATCGCCGCGCCAGGCGTGGTTTGCACGAACCCCTTTTTGACCCACACATCGTAGGGTACGCCGTCCTTTCGGGAGCGCTTGGCCAACTCGTCGCCGGGGATGAACAGAATCGGCCAGAGCCAGTGCACCCCGTCGATTTTCACGTCGAGCACCGCGGCGGTCAAGTCGGTGGTCGCGGAGAGGTCCAGGCCGAGCGTGCCGCTGAGCCCCCGGAACTTCTCGAGCCCGTACTCGGCTTTTGCTTCCATCCACTTCTCGTAGCTGATTGCGGGGTTGTAGGCCTCCACCCACTCGCAGAAGTTGAGCCGGCGCACCGTGCTCTCTTTGCTGGGCATACCCTTGGCGGCGTTCACCTCGTCGCGCAGGTACTGCGGGTCGATGATTGGCCCGAGCAGGGGGTTTGCCTTGATCCAGCACGACTCGTCCACCAGCGGGTCGTCGCCCTCGTCCATGGCGCAGATATAGGCGAACAGCGTGTCGTCGTCGGCGATGCGATCGCACACCTGGATGCCCTTCTCGCGATACTCCCAGCACACACTCTTGCGGTCGGTGCCGCTGTTGGTGATGGCCACGATCAGCGGTTGCCGGCGCCACTTCCGGCCGGCAGACATCATGTTGATGACGTTGGCCGTCTTGTGCTCGTGGAGCTCGTCGATGAGGCCCATGTGTGGCCGCGGCCCCGACTGGCCGTCGTCGGCGCTAATCGGCCGAAAAAAGCTGTTGCTGCGGTCATCAAACAGGTTCCACACCTTGTCGTCTTTGCCCGACTTCTTGATGCGGCGGTCGAGTGCTGGCGACTGGTTGACCATGGCCACGGCGTCGCGGAACAGGATCATCGCCTGGTCCTTTTTCGTGGCCGCCGCGTAGATCTCCGCACGCGGCTCGTTGTCCGCAACCATGCCGTACAGGCCGATGCCCCCCACCAGCGGCGACTTGCCGTTGCCTTTGCCCATCTCGATGTAGGCCACGCGGAAGCGGCGCGTGCCGTCCATGCGAATCCACCCGAAGAGCGAGCCCACGATGAACTCTTGCGCCGGCTGCAGCGTGAAGGGGATGCCCTCAAACTGGCCACCGTTCAAACGCAGCACGGTTGGGAAAAAGCCCAGCGCGTGATTCATGCGCCCGAGGTTGAACTCCAAGCCGCGCAGGTGGCCCACGAGCAAGTCATCCAGGTGCCGGCGGCACGCGGCGCGCACGTGCGGACCCGCCACGATCTCCCCGTCGGCTACCTTGCGTGCGTAGCGGGTGACGGGATCGAGATCAGTGGAGGCCGTAGGCGGCGAGGGGGTCTGTGCCTTTGGGGGCTTCTGGCGCGATGGGGGCTTTTCCGCGACTAGCATCGGTCAGTCCAAACTCAGTGAGCCACGCCCTCAAACGGCGATCGGCGTCCGCCAACATGCCGACCTGGGGTCGGGCTTTTTCAACGTGTTCGCCCGTCGTCGTGGTCGCCCAGTACGAGCGGCCATCGTCTCGAATGTCACGGGCCAGGGCCACCCACTCACCGTAGCATTGACACAGCGCCACGAGGGATGGGCCGCTGTCTTGCGACAGTTGGCCGCGTGCTTGAAGCAGCATGCCGACATCAATCCAACAGGTCATTTCATCGGCGCCAAACCATTCGGGAGGTGATGGCAAGCCCGCCACGCGTGGCGGCGCCGTCGCAGCGCGTTCGGCAGCACCTTCGGTGCCCCGAGCGATCGCTTTTTCCAGTGGGTTTGCAGGGCGGCCTCTCATAGGTCAAATGTTATCAGTATTTCCCGGATTTTGCGCAAAGAGGAGAACAGTCGTCCTCTCTTTCCCAGATCGG
>Ga0181343_1000062_pt1 | contig 48380 bp, 37 predicted proteins | sample Su13VDMLBSD_FD_130110 | JGI IMG/M metagenome (GOLD analysis project Ga0181343, IMG submission 130110) | Freshwater viral communities from Lake Michigan, USA - Su13.VD.MLB.S.D | ecosystem: Environmental > Aquatic > Freshwater > Lake | place: USA: Michigan | collected 2013-07-15
AAGATCTTAAGAGTGAAGTAAGCATCGAGCGCATTACCTCTTGCCATCATAGGCAAGGGCATGTTGGCCCAATCTACTTTCTTTCCATCTTGTCCTAACATTAGATGATACCTTGCTCTGATGGGAAGTAATAACCTACGAGATCCTTCAAGCTCTTAGGAAGGTTCTCGTCGATCAAGTGCTGCATGATCTTGGTATCGGAAATTATACCTCGCACTTCAACCCCCAATTGCTTAAGGAACTTAAGATCGAACTGAGCCTTGTGCAGGACCTTAACCGTATGGTTTCTGAATACACGATTGAGGAAGTCTACCACCTCAGTGATCCAACCCTTGGGCTGAACGAACTCTGGGTGATGCACAGGAATAGTGACAGTGTATTGCTTGTTGTCACCCATGTCGAAGCTAAGGGCGATGGTCTGAATCTTATCCTTGAGGAAGTCCAAGCCAGTAGTTTCGATATCAATAGCTACATCGAACCGAGTGTAGGTATCAAGGCCCCACAGCTTAAGAATATCGTCGATCATGATCCAAGTGAACTCAGAGTTAACGTCAGCCTTAACTAGAACCTGCTCGATGGCATTCTGGATATCCAGAGAGAACAGGTAGTCGTTCTGCGGCTCAACGATCACCTGAGTTGGATTATAGATCGGCACCACAGGGATTCCCTCGTAGTGGTCGATAATCTTACCCCGCTTGTTCATGATGCCAGACTTCTTGGTTAGCATCACCATGGGAAGATTTCCGCACACGAAGATCAGGCTAGGCTTGCACTTCTCTATCGTCTTAGCGATGTGCTGGCGGCAGATATCCTTATCGTCCTTAGACATGTCCTTGTCCTTGACGCTTGGGCATTTAACCGCAGCGGTGTATTCCACGGACCCTAAGAGGTGCTTGAACCCAGCCTTCTCGATGGCGGATTCGATTAGAGCCTCCTCCTTGCTGGTGAACGGGGTCAGCTCTCCGAACTCCATCTTAAACGATTCGGACACGAACAGGATCGAGCATTCGTTTGGAAAACCCTCCTCTTCGTGATCCATGATCGAGTGGCATGGCTTGTTCTTTTCGAGGATGGAGCAACCGTTGCACAGATTATTTTGCAACTTAAACGGATCAGGCAGGATTCTCATACTATGATTACCTTGTGTCTAATTATATTAATAATAAAAGGTTTGAGGAATTAATTAAGCTTCACTGTTCGGGGGATTTTTCGCAAGACGAGGAACTCATGCAGAGTTTTGATGCCCTCATCTCAAACATCATAGACGCATTCCACTTCAAAGTGGACAAGGAGGATGCAAAACAAGATTGCTTCCTCCTTATACTCAGAACTCTCAAGAACTTCAACCCCAAAAGCGGATCGGCGTTTAATTATTTCACGACAGTTATAATTAACAATTTAAAACTTGTCGCTACTAAAATTAAACGCCACCGATTAAAGTTAGAATCTTACTTTGAATTTAAGTTTGGGATGAGTATTCAACCTCTGGATCCAAGCTCGTATTGAATCGCAGTCGGGTTGTCATTAACTTCTACTTGAAGTGGTGAATTCTCGTCTCCACCGTATCTAAAAGTTACTAAGGTTGGGACATAGTTAAGGTGCTTCTGCTTGAAGTTACCTTCGCCTACCCAATCGACCATCTCATGGAAAGCCTCAGGCAGGTCGAAAAGATTAACGCGGCAGTCGTAGCCTTTAATCTTCTTCGCAGCATTACTCCATGGGGTATAGAAGAGCACACGGATGAACTTAGGCAACGCAGGGTCACCATTCCCAATCCGTCCGATGCAATCCATCAGATACTTAAACTTGTCGTGAGACTTTACGCTACGTGGGAAACTCATTGCTGTTTAATCTTATCTTCCAGTGATTGAATATTAATTCCAGAAGCTTCAAGCTTCTCTCTAAGATCCTTATCTTCTATAAGCTTTCTAGCAGCATCCTGCAATTTAAAGTTTAAGTATTCAATACCATTGAAGAATATTTGCTTGGTAAAATCTTCAATAGAAAGTTGATCTGGCTTTATGTGGTCTGACCAATTCTTAAAACCTTCAGCTTCGTCTTTGTTTAATTTAATAGTTACTTTCATACGTCCTCTTGATCTGTCATCAATAGATGTTTTCCAATCTGAAACATTTAGTTTAATTTTTGACACATTCTATAATAGCACATGACCAAAAAAATTGAAGATGATTTCGATCTCACTACTTTAATCGCCAACAAAAAGAAGCGTAAGAATAGTAGAACAAAAGGTAACTCGTTTGAACGTAAAGTTTGCCATATACTTAATACTCATTTTAATACTACTGAGTTCATGAGATCTCCAGGTTCTGGTGCATTCTCTACGACCCATAAGTTACCTGAGCATTTAAAGTTTAGTGGAGATCTAATAACACCTAAAAACTTTAAGTTTATTATAGAATGTAAGAAAGGTTATAATAAAGAAAATCTTGGATCAATATTTAATCTTAAATCGGAACTTCAGAATTTTATCTTCCAGGCCGAACGAGATGCAAGCAAAATCCAGAAACAATTTTTAATAGTGTTCCAGCAGGATCGGAAAGATATCTTATGCTTGTTCAGTAAAGATGATAATTTAATCTTAGCAGACAAAGCTTTAACTTTAGATTATCTTCAATTAAAAACTCAAGGTAAGACTTATATTGTTTGCAGATTAGGGGACATACTTTCTTACACAAGAAAGTTTAATTCAGACCATCTCTGGCTATAATTTCTCAAACCTCTTCAAAACATACCCTGGAATAAAAGAATCTCTTCTCTTCGTTCCTTTCTTTGAAGAAGCTGACACTGAGGCAGTGTAAACTTCATTCCCCTCATCATCGAAGTATTTAGTTTCATTTTTATCTACATTTAAACTAATCTTTAGTTGACCAGCCTTGTTCGTAGGATTAGTTCTTATCTTCTTTAAGGAAAGAAGCAGATCATTTTGCTTACAATCAATATTGTAATTGTCAACGATACCAGCGATTGAAATATTTGTTAGTGGATTTCTAGATCCTGCTGCTGCGAACTCAGACATAACAGAATGATTAACTGCTGATTGTCTAGTTCTTTCATCTTTAGAATTTAGTTTGTTCTCCATAAGAACACCAACCATGTATGTTTTTATCATGGACTTCATTTGAATTTCCATAGCTTCAGGATCAGCCATTTGTAGCTTAGGTGTGTCCAGGTATTCTTCTAGTTGTTCTCTAAACTCTGATTGAATTCTTTCTCCATAACTAAATTTCTTATCTATAAGATTTAATAAATTTTTGCAGTAATCTTTAAATGGCTCTACTTTAATTTTTTTATCAGCATTCAGTATTGATTTTGTTGTAGCTATTAGCGGAGTTGAGTCTATCTTTTCTTCCAGCATATCAATCTCTCGTTGAACTTTCTGTAGGTCTTTATACTCAGCACTGTTATCATCAGTCATCCAGGGTGCTTCAAAGAATGTCGCCATGCCTTTTCTTAATTGAAAAATTTCTTCGGGATTGTCCACGCAAGACTTACCCTTGTGCATGCAATCTTTACCTCTAAACAAACCTCTTAATGTATTTTCTGATACTGAACCTAGCCCCACACCACCCCTTGCCTCGATGTAGCATTTCAAGCTAACGTCAACTCCCCAATACTCGCCGTCTTTACACTCTTCATCGTCACACTTTCTTATGTGACCCTCTTTCACAAGTCTCTCTACCTCTACACTAGGAATCTTCAATGCTTGCGCGCACTCCTCTGGGCTGTTCCAAAGTTCCAGCAAGTCACCCTTCTTTCCGAATCTTGTGTCTCTAGCAATGCTAACTACCTTTACAGGTTTTCTTCTGTTGTAATTTCTAGCCGCCATAGAAATTACTGATCTGAATATTTTATCAGATACTCCATCTTTCCCATATAGATTACTAAGCTGCATTAGAACTATGTTCTGCGCTTCGGCAGATTCTTTGTCATCAACTAAGCTAACGTCTTCTGCATCTTCATAAGCTTGAAGAGCTTCAATCAGACTTTTCTTTTTGTTTTTAAATCTTTCTTCAAAGCTTTGTAGCAATTTGCTACTGCAATTATTTAGATTTGGTCTGTTATCTTTTGTTCCTATGCACTCCATGGTATCAACAACAAGCTTCTGAACTGCTTCGAAGAACTCGCCACGAACTTGTCTAAGACCACCACTGGCAACCTCTTGCTCCCCAAGGCCGCAGTTCGCCGTCTCCAATATTGAGTTCAATAATTTTCTAGTTGTATTATTATTGTCCCTAATTAGAACGCTGTTGTTTTGTGCTAGTTGTATTTTTAGATGCTGTGATCTCTCAGGGATTATTGTCTTCTTTATCTTTTCACATTTCTCAGGGTCGATCCCACCATCTTTGTCTATTGATTTTTTTACCGACTCTATTATGTTCTTTATTTTTTTGTTTGCTTGATCTATTAAATGAATATTACGTTCAGCTTCTGAGAAGACATATCTCCCAGCCTCAGTTCGTATTTCTACGGGAGTGAATATCTTCTTGGCTATTGACCCATGCACTCCAGTGCCTGCAAACGCTCTCCTAAATCCTTCAATTAATTTACTAGCATCTGTAGACCCTATTTGTCCAACTAGCTGTGATGCTATTTGATCGTCACTTATGCCAAGATTATTTCTTAGATACTTCCAAAGTATTGTTTTATCTACTTTTGCTAAATCTACTTTTCCACCTTTGTATGACTGTATAAATTTAATAACTTTATTTATACCAGTCAACTTTAGAAAGTCTTCTGCCCCCCAGAGACTAGCCTGTAGCAGGGCATCCTGTTGCTCTGCACTCACCTGTGGATCTTGTTGAGTGCCCCCGGCTGCTGCTTGAGTAGTAGCGTCTTCTTGTTCAGTTCCGTCCTGGAAAAGAGGATAAGCGTTCTGAGGGTTATTAGTTAAGTTATAAGTATTAGGTCCACTTCTGAGAGCTATGGTTTTTTTTTGAGTAATCCATACTTCGAAAGTTTTTCCCCCATAAGTGGCAGTAGCTTTATTCTTGTCTGTAGCTGCCTTCGGAGTGCCTGTGATTACAGATTTAACTCTTTCTTCAGGACTATTACCTGTTACTTGAATTTGACCCGCTGATTCATTAAGCTGTTGCTCAAATAAAAGTTTAGTTATATCAACCAAGCTTTTAGTTTTTAAATAACTCTCAAGTAATTCGTTGTAATAATTCATAACCTTATTATAGAAAAATAGCCTACCTTAATAGGTAGGCTATTCAAATTAGATACGATTATTTATTAAAATTACTTACGGTAGTAATCTATGTAATCGAATTGGAAGTCTACGAGCATTGTGTTGAAGTCACCTTGTGAGCCGTAATTTCTTTCTGCAAATTCAACTTTTTCTGGGTATACTCCGTAGAGATCTATTGCACCTATTGGAGTTCTAGTATTATCCAATTCTACTATGCGAAGTCTCTTAGCCTTAAACTGTCTTGACCCTGGGCTGCCTAGTCTGCTGTTGCCTGAGGTCTGATCTCCAGTCATTGGGTTGTAAACTGTCTTGAACCATTCCCATAAAGCTTCCTGGCTCTTAACAGCATACAAGTTGTCAAAAGTAATTCTCACAGCTTCATGCTGAACTTTCCCAGGGTAGTGAACAAGATCATTAACTCTAAAAACTTTAATTGATTCAACACCAAAAGCCATAGCGTTAACTTGCTTTGCGGCTAATGTTAATGATTGTTGAACGCTAGAGTTTGGAACTCCCTCAAATGTCACTTCGAATTGATAAGTTCTTACTGAATCTAGGGCAGTTGAAATTAGTGGTAAACCACCACGATCTCTCTGGACCTGTCTATTAATTTGATCTTTATAGAAGTTAACCATAATTATTATCCGCTAAACTTGGCTGACTGATTGGTCAGATTTACTTCAAAGATTACCCATTCGGCAGTCTTTGTTGGCTTCAATAGAATCTTGCACCATAGCTCGTTTCTATCTACTCTCACGGGAGTATTAACTGTTTCATCGCAAACAACTCTGAAGTCTGTTATTCCTCTTCTAGCCTTAATATCTGAGAGGATAGCTTCAGAGTTCTCCTTGATCGTCTCCCAGGTAAACTCGTCATTAGGCTCAAACAATGACGTTCTTCCAGACTGCAACAATACCTTTCTAAGATATATCATAAGTCTTCTAACATTAACTCTATCAAGAGCAGTTGGAAGTCTTTGAGCAGTTTTCTGTCCGAAGATTGTTATACCCTCTGGTGAGAAATTAACTATTGGGTTCACGTTGCTGTTATAAAGTGAGTCTCTATCCCCTTGATTTAGGGCGACCTCTGTGGCTGTTGGCTTAGTAAGTCTTCCTCTTCTGAATCCCGCTGGTGCGAACCAAGTCTCAGCAAGAGCATCGGTAGCGACCATTTGTCTTATTGCAAATATGACTGGATCAAACCACATATCCTTCGCTGAGAATACATCGAAGACTTGAACCCAAGGCCAATATACAGCAGCCCAGGAGCTATTTAGTGCGGCTGTTCTTCCTGTTGCTCTACCATTCATCCAATCAGTTACTTCTTGGACAGTGTTGTAGGCTGTTCCAAAAGGAGGAGATAGAACGGCTAAAAAGTTTTGACTTGTTTCTGCAACAGTAACTAGAGCTTGCTGAACATCTTGATCGTTGATACCTGGGATTGCAGCAGTTGAAATATTTAGTAAGTCATCATCAAGAGCATAGATTCCCGTCTTAGCTGTTGAAGAGCCAATTACTGTTGAAGCATCCATGGCACCGTTGTCACCCCCAGCCATGTCGTAGCTCTTATCTATTAGTTTTACGAACTTTACGTTAGCACTCGCAGTTGTGTCACCAGCGGAGTTTGTAATAGTAACTCCAGCAGAGAGGTCAGTTGGATAAACTGAAGATAGCGTGCTAATGAAGCTATCCATCTTGGTTAGCGACCCGATAGCACCACCGGACGTATACAACTCACCCATTATGAAATCTGAAGTTGGGTTTTCTGATGTAGTATTGATTACAGTTTCAATAAATGTAGTATCATTTAGCAATGAAACTTTAAATGATTCGGCAGCCACTGCATCATCATTTATAGTTAATACTGAGTTCTCACCCCCTGCTGTATCGACTTCTAATCCAACTCCCAAAGTTTGACCTGTTGTTGAGTCGTAGTCTATATTATATCCAGCACCAGGATAAAGTGATTGAACCAAGTATCTAAAACTCGTTGCAGAAATATCAAGTCCAGTCTTTGTTACAGAAGACGTAACTGACCCAGCCTCTGTTGAACTGCTTAGGGTTATATCTCTAAGAGCACTAGTAGCGGCAGTGAAACCCGAGTCTGAGTAAGAAGTCACCGACAACTCCGCATACTTCCCAGCATAAGGAGCGATCAAATATCCTGTAGAGGTTGTAGTCGAGTCAAACGCTACGAACACATGATCATCTTTTACTGATCCATCACCAATTTTTTCAGCTAAAGCGGAAGCTTGCCCAATTGAAGCCAAGGATCCACTGGCTACTGATATTTGTTTTGAAGTTAAAACTTGAACACCCTCCCCGTCCTTCACTGAAACTTTAAGGTATAGTGGGGTAGTTATTCCATAGGATGAAGCTGTAAAAGCAACGGCAGGACAAACTCCAAATTGTAAAGTTGCGGATGCATTTGAAGCGTCCGCTCCGATGGCTCTGACATATTGAATTTGATTAGTGGCTTCAAGAATTTCTAACGCACCCTCTAACCCCTGTCCTGTCATGCTCTCGTTCGGCTTTCCGAAAGTTCTTAACAAGTTTTCTTGGCTTGTTATTAAAGTAGCTTTATTTGTTGGTCCTTTTGATGCAAAACCAACCAATCCCACTACGGAAGAATTTACGTTTGGTGGATAAGCAGAGTTGTCCTTTTCTAGAAAGACTACTGCTGGGCTATTAGGTATTCCTGCCATTTTAGATCCTTAGTTTTCTATACTTACTAATCTTCTATCATGAAGATTTCTTATTTGCTGAGTAATTTCAGATTCAAGCACGGTAATCTTTTGTCTTGGTGATAGCCAGACTGTTTTATATCCAGAGCTAGAATTTAAAATTATTGAAAATCCTTGAACAGATTTGTTTCTTACCGTCTTAGTGGTAGGCCCAGCCGCACTAACTGGGTTTAATATTGACTTTAATTGTATTTTAGACACTTTAAGGACTTCCTCAACAAAATTTAGATAAATATCTATTAGTATTTACACTCTCAGGACGTAATTTTAATTTAATTTTTTCAATAAATTAAATTAAAGACCCAGAAGTATCTACTATCTCTAGATCAAAGTTAAGTTCCTCTATTTTGCCTGTTGAAGTATAAAGGAACTCTGGAGATGGAATATAAGTCTCTACTGTTAGATTTAACACAGTTTTTAAAACTCTATCCTCTGTATCATCGGCATCTAGGACAGATGCACTAGATTCGTCGGTCAGAAAACATTTAGTTATTTGGCTATGTTTTGTTTGTATTTCTAAATCAGGATTGAACATACCTGATATAGTCTCTCGTATTTGATCTAAATCTTCTCTATACTTAGCCCATATGTTTATGCTATAGTTTATATCAACTGGTCTTGGAGCTAAACTTAATATTCTTATTGCTCTATTTTTATCATTATCCCAATAAGATTTATTGACTAGTAAGGGGGTATATCTCCCACGTTTTTTGGTGTCAGTAAGTTTAACTGATTGATTCTCAGCTATAGTTATTACTGGTAAAGTTATATTATTACCGACTGTAGCCTTAGCAATCGCCCTCTCCTGATTAGCATGGAAGCATTTAATCCTGACAGAGTTGCTATCCTTGTCAATGTAATAGACATCACTAAAAGTAGATATTAAAAATCTTAAAGTATCTTTATATACTTTCTGTATATACATCCCGCTTGAAGAGTTAGTCTTTTCTAGGATTTTTTGAATAACATCATACTTTACAGATTGCATATTACTCCTCAATTAATTGGTCTATTCTATCCGACACAGGTGCCCGCTGCTTATGAACATCCTGAGCGTCTCTCATGAGTTTAGCACTGCAAAGTAAATGATAAACTCCATACATCTCAAAACTATCTTCTTGAACTTCGAATACTTCGAACTTTAAGTTTTGAAACTCAGGCTTTATAACGTCTCCTGGGATTATCGCTCTGCCAATTTTCTTCTCTATGTAACTCTTATTAAATATAAATTGTTGATTGTTTACCAGCTCAATTCCAAACTGAGTTAAATTTTCTTCAACTGGTTTTGGCTCATAGTGACCCCAAACTTTTATTGGTTCCACAGACAGAGTTTTGTTTCTCTCTTCTCCGTAAACATCATCAATCTCTTTATTTTGATAATATTTATAAACTAGCAGAGGGGATCCAGCTAGCTTAATTTGCTCCTGATCTAAAACATTAAATAAGTTTTGATCTGAAGATTTGTTAAAAAGTTTAAATGGGCTTTCAAACTCATCCGTTGTCGGAAGATTTATGTTCTTAGAATTAAACTTTGAAAACTTTTCCATATTATCCTGTTATGAAGTAAGGCTTTTCCTCTATCTCAGTCAGAAGTTCTTCGACTAATAACTTCTTCTCCTCTGCGGATTCCCTGGATAGTGACTCCCCATCTAGTTGGGCTCCTCCACCTGGGCCTGGGAGAGTCTTGTATTTGCCTCTGATCTTGCCCAGGATGCCCTTAGAACACGCCAAAGCATATCTCTGTATCCAATTCCGATACGCTGGGTTTATCGTGTCTGAGTCCAATGCACGGTATTCTACGATGACTGGGGTTGGAGTTTCCGTTGGTGCTGGATAAAGTTGGATATATTTATTATTCACCACACTCCAAGCACCTTCATTAGAAAGCACTCTTCTCATTATTTCAAGATACTGTTGAGTTAAGAAGAAGTCTCCAATTCCACCACCTTGGAAAAATCTATTTGTATTAAAAAATGCTAAGGTCACATCGAAAGCTAATGATCCAGGAGTGTAATTTAATCCAAGTATGTCTTTCTTGTATCCAACATAAGTTAAATTATTTATCATGAACTGAGGTAGCTCATATAAGTTTAACCCAGCAGAAGCGTCGAATATAGCAAATTGATTAGCCCATTGTGGCGCGTGATAATCTAATCTAGAAATGGCTTCATCTATACAAGTTTTAACTTGAAATGGAGTTAGCTCAACTGAGACTACGGGATGCCCTAACTGGGCTAAGACGTAATCGTTTATCGACTGCTCAAATAAATTAAACTGAACTCCGTCTACTTCTAAATTTTTATTTAGCTTAGAAGGGTCTATATCCTGGCTGATAGAGTAATCAGTTACTCTAGCACCTTGATACTTGCCAAAAGAATTACCATAACCAGCTATTAAAGGTGTGACCATACAAGTATATTTAGGTATTCATTAAAACAAAAAAGCGGGCTTTTTAGGCCCGCTTTTAAGTTATCTAATTAAATTAGATATTACTCACCTCATGGGAGAGTTACACCATTGTTAGCGTAGATCCCTGGGCGCAGCCAATCAGATCCAGCACCGATCAAGCGGATGACACGGTAGAATCTGCTAGCAGGCTGGATTGCAGCCTTAGCGTAACGTGTCATGATACCCTTTCTTGGCTGGAAGCTGCCTGGGTCAGTCACCATTGGCAGTGGCATCAATGGAATGTATGGGCAGTATACGAATCCTGCATCCATGGCGTTTCCACCGTTGTATCCCATGATAATCTCATCCTCTGGGAACAGAGGATCGACAATCAGGTCATACTTACCAGCGAACTTGCCCTTATACTCGATCTTTGCTCCGCCCATGTTTGATGGACCATCTTCCCGAGCGAGTCCACCCTCCAGCTTGGCGGCGGACTCAAGGAGTGAAGCCATGAGTGGTGACGTAATTAATACGTTACCCGCGCCTCTTTGCGTTGTCTTGTAGATATCCTGGCTAGCAAAGTTTAGGACTGCTAGCAAGTTAGCAAACATGTGTCCAACGTGCTGAGGAGCGTAAGTAGTTCCGAGGAACGATCTAAGATCAGCAACTATAACATTGCTATTCTTAGCGGTTGTGGATCCGGTTGAGAATCCACCGTCCGTGTTACCCCAGGTGAAAGCACTTGGAGTCCAGCTTTCAGTTCCATTAAGGCCAGTCACCTTACCGTATTCAGTTCCAAAGTTATTTGGATTGTAGTTGCTGTCAAGTGACCCTGCAACCCAGCCACCATATGACGTTCCTCTTGCAGCGGTTCCCAATCCGTAAGCAATCATACGAATGTCTTCAATAAGCTCACGGTCGATTTCAAGTGAAAGCTCCTTGCTAAGTAGTTCGGTAAGCTCTCTTTCCAGGTCGAGGTTGTGATAAGCCTTGAGGTCCTGTGAAGCTTCAATTGTCCAGAGAGCGCGCATCTTGCGTGTTCTGGCGACAACAGCCTGTTGTTCAATGTGGAACTGAACCTCTGGGATTCCTGTTCCATCCAAACGCTCACCAGCCGATACAACCCATCCGAGAGTTGTGCTGGCATCTGGGAATGAGGCAATCTTTCCACCGTAAGTTGTTGATGGAGTTCCGTTGTTCTTACCTAAGACGTTTGATAAGCTGAACCCTGCGCTAGCTTGAGCAGCAGTTAATTGAGCTGATGGTGTTCCCCATTGAGCACCTACTCCTGGAGCAGACACCGATCCTATTGCGCTAGTTTCGTTCATACCACCAGCGTTATAGGTTAGGTTGAACTTTGAGTAAACAACCTGTTGGGCGGTTCCACTGAATCTGCTGTTTCCAATGTAGAATATTTGGCTTACTGGGGCATCCATTGGCTGGGTAGCACCAATATAGTTAAATACTAGATTTGGGTAAACTCTGCGGACGAGTGGGAAAGCGAACTTTTGAAAAGTTCCGATGTTACCAACGGTAGTTGATCCAGTGCTTGGACCCTCTTCGTTGATTCTCTGTGATTCAGCTAAGACAGCCTTAGCCTGATTTTCTAATAGTTGTGCGGTGACCCGAGCGGTATACTCACTCTTAATACCGTCAAGGGCTTTTGACCACTTCTGAGTTAGATCAGGTGATCCACCAATCTTTGATATATCCATTTTATTTCTCCTAAAATTACTTAATTAATCTGAGGACATCCTCAGTCAAAAATTGATTACCACCGTCAGGTTTGGCGGCTACCTTGCGCTCTTCTAATTTTTTCCCTTGACGTTGGAAATTTTCTTTCGAAACTACTTCGGCAGTATCTGACAAACGCATTGCGCGAATTGCCCGTGATTCAGCCAAATTTCTCTTTTGCTCAGTTAGGCTATCTTCCAGAAGATCATTCTTATCTGATACAACCTTCAAAAGCTTCTTGAGCTTGACGTTTTCCCTAAGTGACTTATCAAGTTCACCAGCGAGAACCTCTAATTTATTTTCAGCCAGTTCCTGCTCTGCGGCTAACAAGTCTACATTGGACTGCTCGTCCTCTGGGGTTAGTTCCGTTGCGAAAATGGCTTTAACAGATTCAAATAGTTGAGCATTGCGGAACGTATCGTTCTCAAGCTCTAACTCCTTAATTGCTTGCTCCTTCAGAGAATCAATTTGTCCTCTAAGGAAAGCTTTGACCTTAATAGTTAACGCTTCGGTCTTAGCATTAACTTCCTCTTCAATCTTCTGGTGGACTAAGGTGGCGATGCTTTCAATCATGCTCTCCGTTAAGCCCTCTGGTAGAAGCTTGGCAATTTGCTCTAGTGGATTCGTTTTCATACTATTAATTATTTATCCTCTATGTGAATAATTTTCACTTTTTATTTTATCAGTAGCGAGGGTATTGAGATTCCTGCTCTTCAGCGTCTATATCTCTAGATCTCTTATCAGACATGCCCTTTCTCCCTTTCTTAGGTTTAGGAAGTCTTCCAAGACCAAACATATCCCCGCCCTTCTTAGCTTGTCTCCGCTTTCTAGCCTCAACTTTCTTGCGGGTTTGCTTTTCAGATTGGCTCTTCTTATTTTCGTTGAGCTTCTCATCAATTTTCTTCTCAAGGAGCTTGATGAAGTATCTCTCGCCAACAACCGTTTTAATTGTTGATTCAATTATCTTCTTATCTTTTTTATGCTCTCTAGATTCAGTCAGGCTTGGATAAGCTCCCCGAGTGCTTGGGTCAGCCACTATATCGAACGTAACGAGGCGGAAGTCTTCATTTACAGTCTTAGTGCCGTCCTTGCCCTCTGACAAGGTTCCCATTCCACGGCTTGAAATTCCAATCTTAACTCCACCGCGAATCAAACCCTCGACCACCTTTCCAGCGGGAGTTGGGAGGATCTCAGCTTCCCCAATTACTTCCTTTCCCTGGAATGATAATCCAGTTATAAGATGTGAAGCGTTAGACAATTTAACCATATCATAAGTTGGGTGGTCTAATTCACCGACAAGTCTTCTTTCTTTAATTGCTTCAGTTAAATTTTTAACTTGGGATTCTAGGACTTTTTGTGGGTAGATTCTTTTATTTTGATTAGCCTCATCGGCTCTTTGAAATATACCACGGATCTTTAATGGGCCTGATTTACCCTCGTTAATTATGGATAAATTTTCTACGATAAATACGTCTTGTAAGGTAATCATGCTGATCCTTTTTTACCGAATACTTTCTTTCTGAGATCTTTAGATCTCTCTCCAGCGTGACGAATCATTGTTCTGACCGCAAACTTTTTGGCATCACTATACTTGTAGAATGCCTTAGCCGATCTCCCATTTATGATTTGTTCTGGATCCGTTCCCCACTTCTGCACGGTTATAACATACAACCTATCAGATTCTTTTGTGGAGAATATTTGACCTACATAACCCTTTCTTAATGCGTCAGTTATAGAGTTGAATACTGTCGCTCTAGACTTCATTGACTTGCTATGAGTTTGTTTTTTTATGTCTTTAAAATTAACATTCTCATTTAAAGAATTAAGTTCTGAAAGGGTATCTGATAGGCTGCTCATCTTGTTAATCTGCTCTTAATTCTGTTTGCAAGAAGCTTACTTCTTTTATTTGGCTTAGATGTCCCACAACCTATGGTCCCAACAGAGGTCATTTCATTTAATAAAACTTTAGCTTCTTTTATTAATCCAGATAATTCCTCTATTAAGTTAATTAATTTACCTTGAGAAGATTCATTAATTTTAACTTTAACTTTATTGGGAGTCTTTTGACCAGTTACCTTAGCAACAAAATCCTCAGAAACTCTAACTTTACTAACATCGGGAGCTTCAGCCGATTGTAAAGTAGATTCTTTAAGGGCGGGTCTTAATGCTGTTGGATCCTTTGCCATGTCCTTAAGGATATCCATGGCAAAGTTACCTACAGAGATATCTGGGAATTTATTATCAGACATAAATCAGTTGGCGACTGCGGACAGCTTACTTCTTTTCTCCAAGGTCTTCATGTTGCTAAATTTTGCTTGGCAGTTTGTGCAGCAGAATCCCACAGTCTTACCCTCAAATTTTGAAGTTGGAGAAGTTTCCTTTAGCTGTTCCTTAGTAATCGGGCACTTGTCATTAGCTAAGTGGTCTAAATGAGCAGGGGCCGAAGCACAGGAAACTAAAGTTAAAACAACGAAAGATAAAATTAATTTAATCATAACTATGATTTAATTTATTTAGCTCAACCGTCAACTTCATCATCTGAGTCCTCGTCATCATCTGAGTCCTCATCGTCTTCATCCTCTGATTCTCCACTAAGTTCCTGCTCAATAGCCTCTTCGATAGCCTCTAACTCCTCATCGGAGATGTTATGGACTTCGCTTATTATTGAAAGCATTAACTCAATGTGCTCTGCTAACTTTTCATCAGAGATTGGCTCGCTGACGATATGGTCACACAGAGGACAGACATGGCCCTGATCATCAGGATGCTGTTGATCCTGAGCATCCTCAGAACCCTCTTGAATCTTACCGGAGTTAGACATTCTAACTCCACCCTTGCCCCAGAAAGATTGATTTATAATCTGATCAACCTCTTCGTTTAAAAGATCTCTTTTCATCTAAAATCCTTGTAAAAAAAATTCTTACTAAATATATCTATTACATAATACAAAAAAATTAATTATTTTTTTTAATTAATTTATTAATCTGTAGAAATTATTGTTGACCTACATTGTGTAAAGTCTCCAATATGTAATGGAACTCTTCCATTTACACGAATTAAGCCATCATCTACAAATGATCCAAAAACGGGGTTTGACTCAGCATCCCCTAGGGTTGCATGACCAACACAGCAGTTTAGTGGGTCAGACCCTACATTAGGGTGGGGCATAAAGGGGTCCTGATCCACTAAAATTAATCTTCCTTCAAATCTAACCATATCATTTCCTAGCGACTGTAAAGGATTACTAGGCCCACAAGTAAAACAAGACATCTCATGCACGCCACTACAGAGATCAGTCTCCAATACAAATCGCTGTCTATTACGGAACATTTCTATCCCCCTCTGATATAATTATAGTGTCATTTGGAATTTCAGTTCCTTCGGGTATTCCTGTATACTCTGGGTTAGCTCTCGATACAACATACCTGACCGGGGCACCTCTCCAAGAACTTGATATTTTGTTTAAAAGATTAGTGCTATTAGTTGTAAATAATTTACCTACTTGATTTAAATTTAATCTTCTAAACACATCCCACCAAGTTAAATATTCAACCCCACTTAAACTAGACAACTTATCGACAAGATCTGTTAAAGTTGAGTCTATTGATTTAGTTGAGCTAGCATCATCAAAACTAATTCTTGAATATTCTCCATTTTTATAAAAAGATTTATTAAAAATTGGAAGAGATGAAGTTATGGTATATAAAAACCCTTGTTCGCTTTGATCATAAAGTCTCTCATACTCACCAAAATAATTTGAACTCACTGATTCAAATGTATTACTTGCTTCTAATGGAGGTCTATCATTTTGCATGATATTATCAAAAGTTGGCGTTACATCAAGTTTCCTAACAACTGTATCGCCATACTCAGACACTCTAGATGTTCCATTAAATGGATTATGCACAGATCCATTTCCTGGTGAAATAATCAATGCAGCAGGAAGATTTCTAAGTATTATTACATTATCTATTATTGTTCTATTATTTCCAAATTTTCTTAAATTAAATTCTGGGTTAACCAATGAAAGTGCGCTAGTATCTTTTGCATAATGTATTAATGGGTCTCTGTAGTCAATATTTATTTTTACAGTGTTGAAAGAATAATTTCTAGAGTGTCTTATTGCTTCTTCGTTTGATATCAAATTATAATTTGCTTTTATAGGATTGAATATACTTTGATCTCCCTCATTATCTAACATGCTAGAAAAATCTAATGCAAAATACAATGGATCTGATCCTATTGTTGGTGAATATGAACTAACAAATTCATTACTTAAATTCAAAGAACTTACAGTGATACTTATATTATAAGCTTTACCTAATGTCTTTAAAACTTGATGTCTTTCTCTTGAAGGTAAAAATTTTGCAGAGGATAGTTCGTTGACAGTTACTAAAGGTAAACTTTGCCCATCGCTTAACAAAGAACTAATATAGTATCCTGCTCCATCACCAATATTAGTAAATGTATCAAAAGTGGTAGACGTAGGTATACCAGAATTTCTTAGATACAGTGGCGATGAAACTCCATTTAATTGTAATGTTGGAATATTTACTTCTAAATCTTCTAAAAGAAATCTTGTTCTTCTGTAATTATTTTTTATTTCACCATCTTGATAATTATCTAGATAAGGTGATCTAGATTTTGTGCCAAACACTCCTAAAGAAGTTTGAATAGCTTGTGAATTTTCTCCTAATGACTGAATCACTACTGGGGTTTGTTTTTGTTGTTGCCTATATATCTCAATATAATAACCTGGGTCAAACTCATCTATAGTTCCAGCCATTAAATGAGATCTTATTATATCTAAAAATCCATTAACACCAATCATTGTATTGACTGTTGATTGTATATTATTAAAAGCTTCTAACAAAGATTCATTTAATGATATTGTTATTTTTTCATTTGTTAAATCTTGAAAATTACTTTCATTCCAAGCAACATTTGAGTTACTATTATCTATAAAATATTTTATTTCAGATACAACTATTGGTTTAAATATATTTAAATATCTATCGTTACTAACAAGTTTAGTTAAAGTAGAAGGTTCTTTTTGAAAGAAGTTATAAGTTTGATGATACAAGGCTGGAGAGTTTCCTTCAGTATACCTAGCATACCTACTAAAATCTTCATTATTTAAGTCTATTTGTTGTGGCGTTCTTCCTCTTAATCTTGTTAATGAAATCTGAGATTGTCTTTTTATATCGTTAATAAATGAGTTTGGTTTAAGTTCTAAAGGAATATCATTAGATCTGCCTAATGCCAATCTTTGATTTATACTGTTTGGAGAATCCCACGATTGTCTCTCTTGGCCCCCGAGGTCTCTTGTTGATAAGAAATCAGTATTTACTCTAGGACCTACTGAATTAAAATTTGGTTCTACAATACCTGGGTTAGTAACAGACAAGATTGCCGTATCAATCCTAGGCCCCACAGAGTTAAATGTAGAATCTGTTATTTCTGTAATTACTGTTTCGGAAACAACTCCTAAGGGTCTAACACATGCATATCTAAGCTCTGCATAAGTGGCTCCGTTACACCCAAGCCAAAATCTATCACTCATGTTTTGTAAACAAATATTATCATACGCCCCAGATTGAGGCCACTGACCTTCTCTACGATAAGCGTCTAATATTGAATTAAAAAGATCTGCATTGCGATTTGGGCCAACATTAATAGGGTTTTCATTTTCACCACACTCAACAACTTGCCTTCTTCTTCCTATAGTTTTAGTGCTTGGTTCTAATCCAAAATCACCACAAGTGATGTATCTGCTATAACATTTTTTAGAGACTCCTCCAGTTGTTGGCCCTCCCCTTGGCCCTCCCCCAGTTACAAGATCATTACCACCATCAGTAGGTGGTAATTCTGTAACTTCAGTAGTTTCTGTAACTTCAGTAGTTTCTGTAACTTCAGTAGTTTCTGTTACTTCTGTTATTATTACTGGTGTAATATCCACCGAAGGCACTGGGCAGGTGTTCATTGGAATATCAAAGCAATTTAAAAAGAATGTATCTGCATAGTCAACGCACAAACCATCCCAAGAAGGGCCTCCAGGATCTGCTGGATTAAAAGGTCTTCCATTCATTGCACTTTCCATCAATTCATATCTACTTCTTAAAGCACTATCTTGTTGATAATCTAATAAAGTGCAAGGGACTACTCTTCGTCTGTATACTGTAACAATACCCCCATAAGGTGGTGGACAGTATTGAGCATTTCTTTGACATTTTCTATAGGTTCTCATTCCACCAAAAGGAGGAGGTGGTTTAAATGGGTTTTGAATCCAATTAAATACTGGTATGAATATTGGGGGCTCACTATTGTTACCATCTCCATCTCTATTAGGAAGGCACACTGGACCATTGGTTTGAATTGGATCTGGTAACGGGTCGTAATTACCTCTGCTTGGATTTGGGGGGTAGAACTCCCCTGGCCCAGTAGAGCCAGTAGGTCCGGTGGGTCCACCCCCACCTCCACCTCCACCACCTTGTCCAGGACCTGATACTCCCCTAGTTGGGGGTCTAAAATAGCTTATAGATATTGGACCAGTTGACCCCGGTATCCCGCCACCCTGCCCAGGCCCAGCGGGACCTGAGCCTTGAGTTGGAGGAACAAATATCCCAGAAGTATTTGGGACGCCACAGTAGACCATATTAAGCTAAGAGGATAGTTGGGTTGAATTGCCAGATGTTACCATTTGACATGCCACCTCTCCCTGCAAACGTGGTTGGTATGCCTACAACTTCAAATTGAACTGTTGGATATATGGCGATACCAACACTTGCCTCCCCCCCTGCTAGTGAGCTTCCAAGAAGTTGTCCTGGGAGAGGCCCTGGATTATGGGGATTGTGCTCTTGAACTATATCTTTTGAAAACACTGCAAATCCAGCGAAATAATTACCTTCTCTATTCAAACGAGGGATTACTGGAAATGTCGGGGTGTTGCCCGCTGGGGTTGCTTCTCTTAGGTTTCTATAATCATTAGCGACCCATGCTGCATAAATATAAAAATGGTCTGAGTATTTCTCTACCCATAATCCAGCTATGCCAGCGAGAGCTTCAGTATACTTTCCTGTTCCGAATCCCTTTCCTACTGTGGCACAAGTTAATGGAGTGCAGTTCAAAAATTGCACATTAACATTATAATCACACATCCAAGGGACTCTCGACCTATCCAAATTAATTTTCTTTCTTACGAATAACATATTAACTAATCCATCAATAGTTGCTTGCCCATCAGTATTATATGGATACGACGCCGCAAAATTTCTAAAAGCATCGTTATCATTTATTATGGGATTAGTTCCAAATCTCTTTAATTGTTGATTTAGTTCTCTGTTTGAATAAGCTGAATATTTATACCTTGGAAGGTTGTTTGCGTCTTTTGGACCAAGAGAATTTATTTTAAACGCATGATAATTTATTTTATCATTAGGCATTTCACCCGGATAGGGCAATCCTGTTTGGCACCAAATAGCATTGTCCCAGTCTGGATAAGGCTCCACTCTAGGGAGAGCATAATCTTGAGCAACTCTTTGAATAGCTTGATCTCTAGTTAAAGTAGGGAACTTTTGCATCACATAACTTAACAAAGCACCTTCAACTCCGAATGCCCACCCTCCTTGAATTATATTTGAATGGACCACTCTTGGAAATCTTCCATCAGTATCTGGCGGAGCCGTAGGAATTCTAGTTAATACTTTATTTATCTCATATCCAAGTTCTGCTTGAGTGACCACTGGATTAGCTAAGGATGGGGCTGGTATTGCTGCTGCTAACCCAGCTCTTTCATTGTAAGTAAGCTCAGTTGTTCTAAAAAATGGTCTAATATCAATAACATCATTAGCTGTAATGATGTTTATGTTATTTGAATTTTTAGATGCGTTCTTCTTAACAACTATGTATGCAATCGGTAATACAGTTTGCCCAATCAATGCATAGCTACTGGCATCAAGAGTAGTATCCAAAAGAGGATTGATATTCATTAAATCATCTGGGGACGGGAACGAGCCCTTGACAGATATTCCTGAAATGTTAAATCCAGTATTAATACCAGAAGCATCGCCAGGATGCGCTAGCATCTTTATGGTTCCGTCTTCTAGTGTGCTGTAATCAGCATCTAGATATTGACCCTTCTCTGATCCAAAAGGAGTTAATACTTCCTGTATTCTTATTGGGCCAAAAGATTTAAAGTTAACTCCTAATCCAGCACCATGAACCAATCCTAGTTCGGCTTTAGTTATAGTGGTTGGATTGTTATTTACAAATTTTTGAACCGTAGTAGAACTAACGTCAATTGGCTTAGAGTAAATAAATAGTAAGTCAATTCTTTGGTTAGCATCTAAGGGAACTCTAGTTCCAGATGCGTTTATGTAGAAATAATCTTCTGGATTAAACTCAGGAACTTCAATGCTGAGTTCTTCTGGGACATCCACTATGGCGGTTCTAGCGACACCTCTCCATCTCTTTATAAACGCTGTTTCTGCTGCGCCTAATCTAGAGAACCCTATTTCGGTGGTTCCATCGTCTTGCTGCCTTATCACATATGATTTTCTAACAGATTCTTGAAAGCTCTCTGTCCCAATTAGTGAGGGCACACCATTAATTATAGCTGGGGTGTCTATGGAATTCCAAAGGATCGCGCCCACGCCTGGGTATTGAGGCTGACCATACAAGCCATCTGGTCCTGGAATAAACTCTAATACTGGCTGAGAATTACTTATTAAATTACTTCCGAGTCTTGGGGCCACCGAAGGCCAAGTAAATGTTCTTTCTGCCAAGCCGTTTAGATCTAATTGAACAGTTGTTTTAAATCTATTTATGATGTCTACTATACCTGGAGCTATGGCTCCCCCTGCTAGCCACACATTAAATTCGGGAGTGTTACCTAATATATTAATTATTACTTGCAATACTGTCAGATTGTATGCATCGTTTATTCTAGCAGAAAATCTACCTGATTTTACTTTAATAGTATTATCAACTCCCTCTGTGTAGGGGCGGAGTTCATCAAAATTTTCTCTAGATATTCCACCATCTATTTTAAAATTACCTAATTGATCTTTTAACCAAAGATCGTTTTCTTGAAGTTGTTTTAGAGGTATATTATCAACTTCATAATAAATTGGATCGTTTGCTTTAAAAAATCTTATCGGGTCAGTGAATCTATACTGACTATCTTTAAAAGTAAAATTAGTGCTCATACATTAACCTATTGTTTCTGGATCAAATATATTTAAAGATCCTAATCCATATAAAATCGCGGAGTCTCCAAACTTTATTATACCCCCACTGTCACCGTGATAAGGATAATAAATATTTACAGTTTTTGCTAGATTAGATTTGCTAGATGCGCAGTGCTTGGCATTAGCAAATGTCTCAGCAGCGGACTCATCAAAAACTATTCTGGCATTGTATGGATTAGATACTATATCTTTGCTGTAGTAATAACCTGATGGAACAATACTACCCAATGAATTCCTTTGTAGTGCGTTTAAGTATAAAGAACTTGGAGATCCACTGCAAAGTAGATCTGAAGATGGTTGATATCCTTGGGAATACAGTTGAGGTATAATTCCATACCCAGACAAAGTAGCAACATCCACTAATGAATTAACTATAGGATCCACTGATAAATATAGTCTAAATGGTCCATAGTTTTTATGAGAACTTACACTATATGCAGTGGATGATGGATTAGCTCCAAACAAATCTAAAATTGATAATGAGCTGGTATCTGGCGTTGATGAAGGTAGCCCATAGTTTAGGGAGCTTGCATTTATACCACTACCCCAGAAGCCTAATGGTCCATTATATCCTGCTAGTCTAGGGAACAGCGAACTCACAGATATGTAAGATGCTTTAAATTGTGAGTCATCTGAGATATTCCATATAAATGTTTTATATGGTGCGCTTGAGGTAGAAATAGTTAAAGTCCCATCATAGTAAGGTGCTGATGCATTCCAGTAGCCACATGGGAAATTTACATTTTTTATATTAACTATACTGTTATTTAATACTCTTACGCAAACACCACCATGAGTTAATCCACTAAATGAAGAAACACCATTTTGAATGAATGGATTATTATTATTAGCCAATAGGAAGTAATTACCGTAAGCAGAATCATAAGTAAATAATTTATTACTTAAATTAGATTGGTTAGGGAGTTGATTTACTCCTTTAATACTTCCAATATAACCATTAGTATCTACCCTAGCGATTGGATTTGGATAAAATTGTAAACTTCCTGCGCTGGTATACATTTCAGTGTCAAGAGCATTGTAATAATACTCAGGTCTCAGATTGGTCACTGATGATAGGGAGGATATTCCTACCCATCCGCTAAAACCAAGACCTACTGTAGATTTCCTCTCCCATGAAGTTATAAATGATCCAAGATCTTTAGCTTCAAATATAGAATTATTATTTGCTACAATTCCTGTTCGTATACTATGAATTTCAACAGCAGTATGATTTCCACCGTGAGATAAATTGATAGAGCTAATGTCTAAAGAATTATCTAATAATTGTCTAGGGGCAGATAATAATAATTTAGAATTAGAATCTGCCATCATCCCAACTCCAAACTGGACTACAGCAGTGGGTCCATTTATCTGAAGCATAGAATTATTATCGGCACACAATGCTATTAGAGGTTTAGAGTTTCCATAAGTTGTTGGACCTACTGCTTTTGTGCAAAAATACCTAGTTCCTTTCAAAGTGGCTTTAGAGTTATTTGTTATTAATAATTCTGATCCTTTCTTAGAGAAGACTGGATCTCCTCCACTTTGTATGGAATAAGTGTTCGATCTTTCAAATTGTGGAGATATTAATACAGCGTCTGAGTTATTTTGTAATCTTACCCCTTCCAAGACACCTAACCCCTCAGTAGCCCCAAGACCAATCAATTTTCCCATACTGTCTTGGAAAGAAATTACACCATAGTTTTCTTCCATTGATGACGCTGTAACTGGCATCATTATTGAATTATTTAAAACTAAATGTTGACCATTTCTAACAAACCATGACTGAGCTGTAAAATCTTCAAACCACAAACTACCTCCAACATGATTTTTAGTAAAGTTTTTATTATAAATTATTTTTGAATTATACGATGATATGGCTTGTTTCTGATTTGCTATACAAGCAATTCTGTCATATTCAAATAAACTGTTATTAAATTGAGCACCAAAAAGATTTTCTATAAATCTAATTTTTCCATCTATTGAAACTTTAGAGTTATTAGATACTAATCCTATACCTGTATTGTGTGCCGAGTCCAAAGTTATTTCATACAAGGTAGGATAAGTTCTTAAGGTATCTAAAGATTTTCCACCTTCTAGCGTAGAATTGTTTAATATAATTCCATTAGCATTTTTTGTAAATTCAAATATATAATAATTTGGAATATAGAATGCCGCACTAGGTTGTAGGACGGGATTTAAGAACTGTGATAGCATTGGGAGTTCCCATGCATCAGTAGATGATATAGTAATATTGGAATTATTAGCGAGCAGTCCTGCTGCCGGGTCATCATACAAGAGAGATGAGGATGTATTAAATGTTAAAAATTTTCTCTTGTTTTCATAATCATCAGTTTTTCTAAATCCGCTTGAGTCATAATCATATATTCTTGTTGCTACACACCCGCGTAGAAGAGTGACCCGAGAGTTATTGAAATTAAACCCAGCTTTTCTAAATTTTGTAACAACCATATTCTCCAAATAAACATTTGGAGAATTATTTACTTCGACTCCATAATTGTTACCTTCTTTTAGTCTACCCCCACCATACACGAAAAAGTTTCTTATGAATATCTTTCCATCGCAATTATTTATAAAAATTTTATTTGCTTTATTTCCGTAATATAACCCATTATACGCAGAGTAATCTGAGAAAACTAAAGGATCATAAGGTATTGAATAATTATTTTTTGTAAATATTAATTCATTATTAAAAAAGTTTAATGTGCTAGCATCTTTATATTGTATATTTTCAAAACTGTCTGGATTTAAATCATATGATTTAAAATTTAAATCATAATTATTTGATCCGTAAGGCTGTATATCATTAAAATCATCTATAACTAAAGTTGCTCTGTTATAGTTTCCTCCTGATTTAGTAACTGATATATAAGCATTTAAAGGTATACTAGATGTGCCTGTCCCTGATAGTCTAGAATCTCTTGTGCCACTAAATACTGCGGCTGAGATTGAAATACAGCTGGCATCAAGGAAACCTTGGAGGGGTGACATTTTTATTGATGATGAATCATAATATCCAGCATTAGCTTGTATAGATGAAAGGTATAAAAATGTGTTATTCGCATCAGTAGAAGAAACTCCAACAAGTGGTGGAATTAATCCTTCAAAATTGCTCACACCACTTGCAAAAGTATTTTCTTGCCTTGCAAAATTTCTATTTATAATTTCTAAGGATCCATTTGGTCCAAATCTTCTATTACTTATTACTATATCACCAAGATTTCCAAAGTTAGCTATCTCAATTAATACAGGAAAATTTATACATTGTGGTAGTGCCTCAATAGCTGCGCTTACAGTTCTAAATATATTTTTATTACACGCAACATCATTATCAGATGCATCAGCAGAAACAACTAAAGCGACACCCCCTATTGATGATGTAGGGTAGCCTAATTGTTCCCAAAGAAAATTAGTTCTTTCATCTAAATCATAAATTGGAAGGTTGTCTTGCTCCCAATTATAGAATGAGCTGGAGTCAAATTTAGTTACTTTATCAGTCCAACAATGATAAAGTTTCGTGGTGCCACTAGAGGTGTAAATGTCGTCTTTAAGGAACATATTAGAAGTTTATACTCCATCTAAAAATAATAGAGAAATCTGTTGTTTTCTTTATCTCATCAAAATGTCTGTATGCTACTAATATTGGTGCTGTTGGATCATTGTTTTTTACATTTCGTATAAACAATCCTATTTCATTTATAGACATTTGATTAGAATTTCTTATAATGTTTTCTGCATTGCAAGAATTTTCATCTAAAAGAATAGTATATCTTACTGTCGTATCATCTATTCTTGTAACATTTTGATCTGGTATTAATCCATACCAAGTTTGATTAGCAACTACAGCATTATTAATTAATTGATAGCCTGATGTAGCCACCACATTACCATCCGATCCATACTCAACTATAGATGTTAATGGTCCGCTAAGAGATGTTCTTGAATAAGTTTCCAAAGCTGTTGCACCACTAACACCAATTTGGAATCTATCTATTTGATAATCCAAAACTGATGTTGACCCTGACAGAGCAAATAAATGAGATAATGCAACACCCATTCCAGATACAATTATATTATGATCATCGAATACCACCTCCTCTCTGCCATCGTTATGCAGCTTAGATATGGTTAAATGACCTTTGACATCCAGTTCTTCTATAAAACTTAAATTCATGCTAAACAAACCTTATTTTCCAATTTAATACTATCCCACCATAGGTATCCCACCCCGTGGATGAATTTTCAAATAATTCTTTAAAAGCATCATTTTCTGGGTAATAAGTTAGATCCCTATTAAATGTTTTTTTACAGAATAATTTATATCTTCTTACATTATTTAGTGGATTAAAAGAGTAGGGTGGCATGTTACCTTCTTTTAACATAGATTTAATATCTAGACACCAAAGACCTAGGTGATAGACTCCCCCAAACAAATTTAAAGTTCCACACTCGCCCGAGGGTAATATCCATTTCAAATCGACCGCTAATGGAAAGTCCGATTCCGCAGACCTTATGACTCCAAATTTAAACGAACTAGGCTCACTAACTGTTTCAGTATAATAAGTTTTATTTTGGGATAGACTAAAAGAATTAAAAGTTAAAAATCCAGAAATATCCATTATGCCATTTAAATTATACATACTAGAAGCAGTGATTCCAGATACTATAAGTTCATTAGATGACGTAAATATCTTATACGTAGATCCACTTGCCGCAGGGAAACATCCTATCAAATGAGAATATGAAGATAAAGATTGACTTATAGCAGTATTTAGACATTGCCCTAGGTCAAAATTTATTCCTGAATAATTAGGGAGGGTGGATTTTAATTCCAGTCTAATGTCCATGGGTGTGGGAGATGCTGGATATAGATCATAGGTATTCAGAGCTTTTGCCGTTTCTAGAGGTGTATACCCAGAGAAGGATGAACTTTGATAAGAAATGACTTTTATGATCCCATCAGAAGAGGGGGATAATATTACATGTGCATGATTCCTAAATCCATCAGCATCTTTTCCGTATGAGATAGCTTGAAAAGTATAATTGGAAGTATCCAATATGGCAGATGCAGAGGGAATACCTGACAACGATCTATTCATTGTCATTATATCAGCAATATGTTGTCCAGCTAAATCTACAAACATTGTATTAGTTTATAATAGATACTATTTCGTTTAAATTTCTACTGTTTAAATTAATTCCGCCCCAGTAAGGATCTTCGACATAATTTATTCTGCTTCCACCACTGACTTCGTAAATTCCAGATGTGGAGCTTGCAACTCTACTTGCATAACCTTTAAAGTTATCAATTTTAGATGATTGATAAGCTCCCGCAATCTGGTTAAAATACTTAATTATATTTAGTATATGTTCTTTAGAAAGATCAACTCTAAATTGTTTACTGTAAATTTCTCCAAAATGAGATCCATTTTTTATTCCTGTAACAAAAGGTTTGGACATTTTGTTCAGTGTCAAATCAATCATATTAACATCGTAGAATAATGTAAAGTTTTTATCTGTAGGATTTGGAATTGTAAACACTTCAATCACATAGTTTTGATCCACTCTGTGGACATCAGTGCTAATCTGGTCAGCGTAATCTCTTGATGGTATAAGCCTAAAATCACAAGATTTATTAAGAGTATTGAATTTAATTTTTAATTCGCTGAAGTTTTCTTCTAGAAAAGACGCCATTACGTCATTGGTTCTGTTAGGATTATCTTTATTAAGATAATTTAAGCATATAAATTTTGACGGATCTTCCCCAGGCTTTTCTCTAATTAATTTAGGTAATGAGAATATGTGAGAATATTTTGCTAAAACATCTTGTTTAGTAATGCCACTTGCTGAGTGCTGAACCCACCCAGTAGATGGCACATACGACCATACATGATTTGATTCTGGCTTAGTGTGAATCCATATCCCAATGTTACCATATCCAAGTCTAAGACCATTAAAATCAGATATTAAAGTTTTTATAGAAAATTGAAATTGATGCTCTGGTAGTAAGAAATTTTTAGATACCCCATACAAAGGATTGTTTATCGTATATTTACTTATATCAAAAATTATTCTTCCAAATCCATCGTTGGAAACTTGTCTAATTAATACATTATCATTTAGTAATTTATTTCTAGTAGATAACGGCTTACCACTATAGTTAATATCAATTAAAGAAAATAAATTATTAGGACTAGATCCTGAAGTTTGACACAATTCTATATGATCTAATATTCCAGAATTCCTATATTCATTAATTGAGGAACCATAATTGAGTATTGAGCTTGCTACATACGTTCCAGATGAAATACCTGAGGAAGAGAATACTCCAGATCCAACTCTAAAATCATAAACGCTACTAAGATTAGTAGTTATAAAATTAGGATTAGATGCTGTTAAAGATCCTCTATTATCAAATTTAGAATTATAAATTAAAGAACCTAGTGCATGAGAAGTAATCATGGGTCCGTCCATGTCCATAATTACCGGGGATGTTTTATGTCTATTAAAATATTTGGTATAGTAATTGTAAAATTTATGAATATCTCTTCCTAATTCATAATTCAAATAATCATCAAATGAATCTGGGTAATTTCCACTAAGCTCTGTAGAACTATTTGCATAACTTTGTAGGACGTTCTTCCACTTGCCAAAAGCTATTAGAGCACTTGGATTTTGATAATAATATGCAGATGCCTCTTGGATTTTAGCCTGCTCCATTATGTAATGCAAAGTAGCCATATATGGATGAAGCTGACCCCTATCTAATGTTTTACTTATTTTAAATGGAACTGCGTATTGCCCCACAGAAAATCCTGTAAATAATTCAGGGCTTTCTGAAGTTAGAGAAGATATTGCAAATCTAGATGTTGAAATATTTCTCCAGTCTCCCCAATATCCCGAAGTTGAATATCCAATGAGGGATTCAGATCCAATACCTAAATACGTCTCTGGGCCAACGAATGAGAAATACCTCAATCCAGCATCCATTGATTTTAACTTGTGAGGATAGCTGAAAGTTATGCCGTCATCAGAATATATTGCAAATAAAGAATCAAAACTCTGATCAGATTTTATAAAAACTAAATTATTATCAATAGTTCTTTGTGAAGAATTAAAAATTATAACAGTTTTTTGTAATTGAGGAGAATAAAAACCCGTAATATGCTTTAAAATTCCTAACGAATAGCCAGTTATTAAATTAGTTGCTGATCCATTTAATCCAGGCTGACTGAATGACCCATCATAATATTTGCTCCAAGGGCAAACTGTTTTGTTTAAAGCAGATTCTATTACAGATGAATAAGATGCTCTTGCAACACACAACGCTGCATAGTCATCTGAAGTTATACCATTTTTGTCAGTGGTATAATAAACATAAAGATAATCGTCTCGTTTAGTTGCAAAAGCAACATTAGCTAATGTATCGGCAATAAATACAGGACCAGAAGCTGACCCTGTAGGGCTAGAAGATACTTGAGATGTTATTATTTTTCCGCAATCGTATAGGGTATTACCATCATCTAAAGATACTTGAATTCTTATAGACCCTAGCCAACCTCCTGGCCTAGTTGCGTCAACATTACTAACGTCATTGTAAGCCCAATATCCTTCTTCCGCTCTTGCAAATACTAATGTTACTCCTGAAGTATTATCTTTATACACAGGACCACCAGCATAGTGGTATACCCCTGACGTATTAGTTATGGAGAATACTTGACCTAGTGACCCGCTAACCGCATCAGGCTTCCAATCTAATGCTGATGTTCCTCTAGATCCTGATGTTATCTTAAATTTTCCAGAGGCTAGTTGAGATTTAAGGAAGTTAGTATTTACCGCATCTAAAGAATAATAATACTCACCAAAAGTAGCAGTATGTATTTGAGGATTAAAAGTAAATTGAAGCTCACCATTCGAAGCACTTACTATTAATCCACCTATTTCAAATAATTTTGTATCTACATTCTGCTCTTCTTCAGAAGAATATACATATAAAGTATAATATAAGGATGATGTTGTAGCTGAACTTAAATCTATTGGGCTACCGGAACTATTACGTATATAAAATTTCCAAGAATCAGTTTCATTTTGAGAAACTGCTATATCTTTGTAAGTTAAATTATCATAATAATTCATGATTATGGTGTTTTAATTCGTATCCAAATAGCTTCTGCTGGAATTTTTTGATTAGTCATAGCGAAAACCATGTAAAACCCAGGGGGGAGTGTGTAACAATTAGAAGGCAAAGTAAACTCTAATTTTGTATCACTTACTTTTGTAACTTCTACTTCAAAATACCTTTGATTGTAACAAGTATGATGTGTTACACTTCCAGGTGCCATAAATACAACCTTTTCTAATTTTATATGTGGTCTTATATAATTACAAGAGAGAGCGTAAGTTTGACCGTAATCCAAATCGCAACATTCAACTTGAGGATCAGAATTATAGGTGGCACTAACCATCCCTACTCCCGTTGGTCTAGCGTAATTATCGTTTTCGTTTTGTGTTGGTCTTAAGTATTTAGGAGAAAATATTTCATAATCATATCCTATCCCGTTTTCAATATAGCCATTTAATGAATTATGTCTATTTTCTCCTCCACTTATTAAAACTCTTCCGTCTGGTAGTAATATTGCAGCAGAGTGATAGTCTCTCCAAGATTTATGTTTCGCCCAATCATATTGTTCCCACTGTAAAGTTTCTGGATTTAGAATTTCTGGTATTAAATGTCTAAACCATCCGATTGAATTTACTGGGTTTAAAGGATCTGGGACACTTTCTTCAGATCCAGTTTCAGATATATCATAATAATTTTTAACTAATACATCTAGTGGATGTATGTCATCCCCCATGGAAGTGTCTATCACTCCATGTTCGTGTTCATCATGGACTAAATCGTGTGGGTCAACTAAAGATGACACATTGGCCCAAGCTAATAAATTACTTTGAACGTGATGATCTGATAATAATACAGGGTGCATCCAATACTGAAAAGGCTGCGAGGCTTGTGAGGTTCTAGCCATAAACCTATCTGTCATAAGCTCTTCGCCTCCAACTGAAAACACTGATGCATCTGGCAAAATTACAGCATTTCCATTAGTTCTTGCATACCAAGTTTCAGGTGCGGATTTCCATTGTGCTGTATTACTTGACACAGTTAAGACATCTACTTTTGTCGTATCAACCTCTCCGGTAATTGGATCTTTGTTTAGATCTGCTCCTCCAATTCTGTAGAATGTATCAACATGTATTCCATTTATATTTGGCATTCTAAATGAAGTTCCATAGTGTCTATATTTATCGTATACTCCTACTCCCCCCTCATCATGCCCGATAGTAGAAGACCATGTGCCAGCACTTGTGTCATGGCTTGGGAGAAACGAACTCCTATGAGTCATTCCTGCAAAAGTAACATAACCAGCAGAGGTCACAAAAGTTCTAGGATAAAAATAAAAACTATCATTCCAAAGAGGAGTTACTCCAGTCACACCTAATGATGGGGTTACTACATACAAAGAACTAATCTGCCTATCGCTAGGCCCATCAAACAATGAGCTTCCATTATAAACATCTAATCCAAATCCAGGATTAGATGATGTAGGTATAGAACTTATTACTAATGATTCATAAGAGTCATAAGCTATATTTGGATAATCTGTAAGAGTTGAATCTCCACCCAAAACTAATGCATGACTAAGATTTGAAGTCCTTGTAACATTAGGATAATGAGTTACTGTAGGATACCATCTTAGTATATTTAGATTTGGACCTCTAGTCCAACTGCCAGCGGAAGAATAGTGAGAATAACTACTTAATGAAGAAACAATGTCAGTTCCACTAATTGGTCCTGATTTAAAACTTCCTGGTGCCGCTGGATTCCAAGAATAAGTTCTCTGATCTGCCCAAGACGCACCGCCATAAAAATATTTAAATCCCCACTTACTCCCTCCTGCAACTATCCAGTCCCCACTTGGACTCCATGTATGACCACCACAGAATAGATTTGCAAAAACCCCTGGGGCATCCTCTGAGAACGTAATAGGATTTAGCCCTGGATAATAATTAAATGGAGGTGTGTTAAATGTGCCAAGCCCAATAACACCAGAAAAATTTTCAACTGGAGATATTGGTAATAGATAATTTAAAAACCTAGGTCTCTCAGGTGTTCCAGCACTAGGAGACGGGTCGTATATAGACCAAGATTGGAATGACCAAGGAATATTAGGATTTGTAGCACTTAGAGAGGATACGATGCCTACTGCTGGTATCGAGTTCATCATTACAACTTTACCACGGTGCGGACCTTTTGGTATTATTCCTAAATGCAGTGCATTAAAATATTGTGGAAACTTTAGATAAAATTGTCCTATTATTTGATCAGGTCCTCTCGGATCAAAATTAGATGATACAATATAATCTTGCCAAGCAGGGAATGCTACGTAAGGATCTGTCTCTGAACTATCATGATTTAGTCGTTCTGTCCATACTCCCGGTAAATTAGCATCACCACTAAATTGAATGCTAGATGAATTTATATTATGAGTTATAGTTACGGGAGATGGTAGAGTTCCACTAGTATAACTGTTCTGCAATATACTATTATTTGAAAAAACTTTTAAAGGATCGGTTAATGGCCCTTGAGTTATTAAGGTGTTTTTATTATTTCCACCAAAAAATTTATATTTATTTATACCTATAGGAACTGCTCCCAATCCACCTTCAGGCCAAAATGGGATATCTTTAAATATCCTTTGTCTAGCAGTTTGATATTCAACCGTAGTAGAATCAGATTCTAGTTTTAAAATATCTTTCCCTATAACATAATTCTTACCACCAGCAGATTCAATCAAGTAAGATAAATATTTAATGTTTGTGCTTACAGTTTGTTTCACCCAACCATCGGTTAGATTATAAGCCCAAATCTCAGCACCAAAATTATTTTCTGTGGACACTACAAGATTTCCATCTATAACTTTCATGTTAGAGGTTGTGTAGTTGTTCCTACTTCCGAATCCATCTGTGTTTATTTTGGTTGTTGTCTTATCAGAATTTATTAGATGTATTTGAGTTCCTGTAGTTTCATTGTAAGTTGCAGCATAAAGTTTTCCATTATACCAACACAATTTTACAATAACATCATTATTAGTGTCCCCTAAAACCTCATTAGCTGTAGCAGTATCCCAAGTTGATCCGTTATACTTTAATATGTTTACAGAATTTTTTCCTAATCCAGTTCCACATGCAAAAAGATTAGTTCCATCAGTCTCTAGATCAATAAAAAAGATCATATTTTGTATATCAGAAAATCCATTATAAACAAAATTCCAGCTATTATTTTTGTATTCTAAAACGTAAATAAAAGTTCCAGCCGTATATAAGTTATCATTTATTTTTATTAATTTTCTTAAATAAGAAGTATAACCATTATCATCCAAAATTTTATTCCAACTACCATTAGAGTTACTCCAGACTTGCCCATCTTTAAATGTCCCAAATGCAGTCTGAGCACTACCACCAGTTGAAGCATACAATACACCCTTCTTAATTATTAAAGAAGTTATTGCTTTTAAATTTTCGTTTTCTAAATTACCAGTTATCTTTGACCATGAGTTATTTGAATATTTCCAAACATGCCCTATCGAGTTAGTGCTCTCACTTCCTAAATACAAAGAATTTCCATCTGAAGTAACGCAAGTAAACCTCTGAGTTGAATCAGAAGTTATATTGTTTATTCCTAAAACATTAAAATTTAAATTTACCATACTTAATTATATATAGAAGGTTTCCATCCTCTTACAGGATATGTATTACTGACTGCTATGCCATTAAAAATGTTTGATGAATTTAAATTTTCGCACCTCTCGTAGATGGCTGGTAAATTTTTGTAATCAGTTATAGGCACATAAGTTAATGAAGATGGTATCAACCCAAGAGGCATAAAATCATTTTGATTTGCAGTATAATCTTGTGGAGATATTGGCATATTAAACCCAGTTCTATCATAATAACCATCTTTTGGAATTATATTTTTTAAATTTCTTCTTCTGTGAGATCTTCTTGATAAATCACCTGAAACTGAAGAGTCTGGATTAACCAATGTTTTTTCTAAAGAATTAATATCATCCCTAAAGAATGTCGCTGTTGAACTAGGGGTAATACCACGCTTATAAGTTTTCATCGCTATGGCTGATGTAGCATACCTAGAAAATCCAGCAGTGCTTGAAGTTTTTAGTTCTGCCGATTCAACCCTTTCAAATCTAATTTTGCTTGAATTTATAGATTCAATTAAATCGTAAGTATCTGAATCACTTATTATTGCTCCTACATTTGGTATTGAGTGCGCTGGGGAGAACTGTTGTGCGACCCTACTTGCTATTAACAAGGATTCTCTTGAATCAGCCTCTAGAGACATTTTTGTGAAATCAAAACTTGACGCTTGCACAACTACTTTGAAATGTGATGATTTCCCACTCCACAAAGATAGGTATTTAGATTTATCGTTAACTGCATTGTAAATGACAGAATCCCAGTTAGGGGGATATTCCGGTGCGTCAGTAAATATCAACAAGCCTTTTCTAGGGTAAAAACTACTTGATGCTCCAAAGTATATTTTACTTTTTATATAATTTACAACTTGTATGCAAAATTCTGACGGCACTCCAAAACACGCCATTCTGTCTGCGAGCGTGTCAAGCATCTCTGGACTGACTCTTGTGTTTAGATAATACGGATATTCTTCAAATGGAGGTATTGGATAATTTCTACCTCTGTAATTAAATACAAAGCTAGACGAGTCCATGGGGAATGATGAGCCGTCTAATATGAAGTCATTAGGATACGTCTTAAAAATATCATATAATATTCTATCAACGCACAATCTAATATTCTCATCCATACTAGATGTATTGTATTGATTTATATCAAAGCTTATGGATTTATCTTGTGTCCAAGTTGAAAAATTCTCTAATAAGGATGATTCTGTTGCTAAAGAATAATATATCAAATTAGGTATGTAAGATTCCCATAACTCTGATACGTTTGAACTAATATCGAAAACTTCTTGCCCTAAAATGGCATCTACCGCAAACTGTATTGATTGTTTAGTCCCAGTTGTTCTATAGATATTTACTGCGTTAGATATTTGAAGTCTCCATCTGTCTGGATCTGCCCCGAATAATTTCCACCCAATAAGTTCTGCAAGAAGTGGGAGATATTCGTCAGGGCATTTGTTGATATCACTTAATATTTCAATATCGTCTATTTTATTAGAATAATCCGCGAAAGCAAAAGAAAATGCTTTAATTAGTCTTTTAAATGGACCAAAAGAAGAAGCTTTATTTATTAAGTAAGAATTTTCTAAATAATCATCAATAGCATCTTTTACTCTAGTGTCACCATTATCAATATTTAATGGTGAGTAAATAACATCAATTAGTGTGTTAAGTTTTTCTAGTTGTAAGCTTCCACTTGTATAAATATCATTTACATCAGCATCGTCAGGTGAATAGTTATCAGGTAAAATACCTAATGAACTCCAAGTTGAACACTCATATGCTTGGCTGTTGTAGTTTTTCCAGATATAAGTAGTTAATCCTTTTATGCCATCATTTGGGTATATTGGTTTGCCCATGTATATCTTTTCCACCAATAGATCTTTAACATATGCTGAAGGATTGTAATCTAGATATATTCCATTAGGTGGATAAAAATCTTCTGATATATTTAAAAAATATAACCAAGATAAATTGTTTATTAAATATATGTGATTGGCACTAGGTTGTGACCCATCAAACTGAAGAGTTGGAAAGTTCAACTTAGTTCCAGGTAAAAAAGTATATTCAATAAAATCAGAAAATTGTTCTTTAGTTCTAAAATCTTTTAATGATTTATTTAAAGGTAACAAAAGTTTCTTTTCAAAATCATTTAAATCTAAATCTAATAAATTATTTTGTTTTACAAAAAATTGGCTTATTCCTTCTGCTGTATTTATTGCACTAAATTGAGTATCTTCAACTGGGTCGATATTTATTATCGAGCTTATATTACCGATGATTTTTAAATGTGTGTTTATTATTTGATCTAATATGTCTATCTCTTTCTCACCTAATTTTTCATCATTTTCATAATAAAGTTTTGGAATTAAATATTTAACAGCCTCATCATAATTTGATTTATGATAAGGACGAGCATCTATAAATTTAATAGGACTAGACATATACTATATTTAATGTAAAGTTGTTCAGTTGCACTATCTCATTAAATTGAACTTTTATGACCCCTGGCGCATTATCGACGGTAGCATACCTTATTTCGTTCACTTCAAACAATTTATATAGTAATTGTTGAGGATTGAATTCTTTTCCAAATTCCATATTATCAACATTAAAATGTTCTAAAATTTTCAATCTAGCTTTAGTTTTTATGCTGTTTTCTATTGACTCGTATTTCTTATCTATTCTTATTGATATAATCAAATCTAAAGTTCTTATCAACCCATCTACTATGACTATATCGTCTGTAATCATTTTCTTTGGTTCTATGGCCTGAAGTATTTGCCTCTTGTATTCTGGGGTAGCTTTTCTAAGTTGTATATCATCAGACTTTTCTAAGACATAAATATCTATAGTATTAGCAGATGAGAATGCTCTTCTAGTAACTGCTGTAGCTTTTCCGATTGATCCGTAAGAGGTTATAAATGAGTTTACAAATGCTTTATAATCACTTAATGTTACTAATCTATCCTGTGATCTAAATCTAAGTGGGCCATATTTCTTTGCATGCTCTATTGTCTCAGCATTAGCACCCCCAGTAGCTTTGGATGTATTTTCAATTGTTGAATCAATGTTAATACCCTCTGATGAGGAATTTGTGTAAAATACGCAAGGAAGCTCCGCATTAATTAAACTTTTTGAAATGTTACCTCTAGTTCCACCACCAACTCTGTAAATAATTGTGTATGAATCACCATTTAGAGGAACTTTACCTAAATTGTTATCTCCAAAAACTACAGTAACTCTCCTTTCATCGTCTGACAGTGATTGAAATATTTTTTCATCACCGCTTGAAGCGTAGAACAAATTCTCTACTTCTAAATACTGTCCACTTGTAGACCCCTGCCCAGTGACAAATGCTTGTATGCTCCCTTCAATGACTGGATTTTTTTGAAGAACAACAGATTTTAATGATTCCGTATCTGAGAAAATTCCAGTCTCAACTACCAAGGATCCTTCAAGAATGACTAAGCTAGACACAACAGTTGAAGATGCTTTTTCTGAATCATAAATTGTAATGTCCCCTGAGCTATCAGCCATGTCAATATCACCGTCAACAGAAACTTTATACAAAGTATAGCTCATAGGATTTCCATCCTCTGGTGATGTTATTGTTATAACTCTATTTTGTGCAGGCACTTTAAGTCTAGATGCTGACACCCAACCAGGATCGGAATTTAAAGTTATTTTTGCATTGGCCGCCGCAGCTATCGGACCTCTCATTCTTATTCCAATAAGCTCTAAAAGTTTTTTAACACTATTTCTAGATCTTGCAGTTGAAAGAAATGATTCATTAGCTAAGTAATCAGCTTTATATGACATGATGTGACCCATGTATGCCACCAACTCAATCAACATCATGCCGAAGTCAGATTCTGAAAAATAATTATAATCTAAAGGATAAACTGCTTTAATATAATTTATTAATGAATCTCTTAAAGTTGTGAAATCTTGCGCGGAATAATTTATTAAATTAGACTTTTCTTGTTCGTCTATGTTTAATAATTTTAAAAAATCTGATTCTACAGTGCCTTTAAATTTCATTATGATATTCTCACTTTAACTTCAAAAGAAAGATTTTCATTTTCTTTAATACTACAAAAAAGTTTAATATACAAAGCATGCCCTCCGTTAAGATCAATATTATCAGACGGGAAGACTTGAATTTTATTAACCTCTACATTAGTTGCATAAGCTTCAACAGACTCTAATATTTCTTGTCTAATTTGGCTTAATAATAATTGATCTAACGGTTCCATCAGATAATTTTTTAAATTAGTTCCAAAATTAGGCAACATAACTCTTTCGCCTCTATTCGTTGTCAGTAGCTGATTTAAATTAGAAATTATTAATTCTAAGCCAGAAGATTTTTTAAGAAATTTTCCCCCATCAGTGTTACTGATGGGATAATTAAATCCATAGAAAGACTTCCCTTTTGTCTTAGTATTAAAACTAGAATCTTTAGCTGGATTAATTCCGTATAAATTTACTTCTTGATTTAGGGCCATTTTATAAATTAGTGATGTCTATGTTCTCAAAGAAGCCTTTGTGAGCATTATAATTATCTACTACCTCACTTGGATCTATAGGTCTAGAATAGAACTTTAAGCTACCTAAATATCCATTTAATCCACTTTTTATTCCACCATATTGAGTTCCCATAAAGTTACCATAGTTAAACATACCATCGGTATATCCTCCACCAACTATCCAAGGAGTAAAATAGGTGTCTAATCCAGGACCAGATTTGATAACATCAGGGGCATCAGGGTTCAAATTATTTGATGAGTATTTAAAACTATTATTCTTTTTAAAGGTTGGGATGTTTGGCATCTTGTATTTTTCTATTCCAAACACTTCCGATAATGAGGATGTCGTTGTTAAAGTAGAGTCTAAGTAAAATCTTATTTCATCTTTCTTTGGATCAAAAGTTACAACAACATGACAGAATTTATTTCCGCAAGATGAAAAATATTTATCTGTGGTAGAGTCATTAATTTTTTGAATCATACTTAAGTTCTTGTAACCAGAGTAACAATCGTCTGAATCATAAAATGATGATCTTATAAAGTTTACAGATGACAGACTTGTGGATTGCGTTGGTGCTATAAAGAATACAGAGTTAGACACCTGATTATCTGTAGGGGAAAGACTAGGTTGAGTTTCCTTAGTTATTCTATCATCTCTTGAGAACCCCATTACAAATCCTCTGACAGATTGAGTTCCCAAATTATTACCAGTTGAATTTATTGTTGCAGTTGCCTCTCCCCCTGTATTCTCGTTAGCTAACACTAGTCTAAACATACTTGATACATTGTCTTTATCATATCCAGCTATGGAAGAGATGCTAGGAGTGTGAACCCAGAAATCAATTGTTGCCCCATCTGGATTGTATAATAAATCATTAAATTGTTTTATATTTGGCAACCTGACGAAGCTTCCTATACCACTGACAGAACTTGGAGATGTAGACGAATGTTTAGTTATTCCTTCTAAATAAGGAATTCCAAGTCCAGATCTAAAAATCTCATCTGTATTTTCGGCAACTAATTGAGCATAGTGTTCATCAGTTTTTGATAAATTATTTCTGCATGTAAATGATGTTGAGGATGGAACTTCAACATTAGCATCTAAGAAGTTATATATGGCTATACATCTGTTTGTAGCTATGAAATGCTCTGCTGGCAAAATAGCGGCAGCCTCTATGGAAGATACTGAACTTCCATCATATATAATTGCAGCATCCCCCTGATCTGTTATCAATAAATGCTCCGTTGACGAGTTTTTAGAATTTACCTTGGATAGTGTCTGAGATGGTAGTTGTATAGGGGCAACTACACCATCAATATCCACTTGAGAGAACATTAAAGATTTTTGCTTTTGTATATCAAGTCCTATGTTCATACCTGCCAAATACGAGAAATCATTAACTGGTATTTCTCCCGGCAGGAATATTGTTGAACTAGCATTTGAAAATCTTTGAGGTAATTTTATTGCTAACTCTATTTGCTTTTTTCTTTTGTTAATTACTTTTATATGATTTGTATTTTCTGCAATCAAAGATTGTTTGTAATTAAATATTACGGAATTTGGTGCCGATGCAGATTCTAATTCAGATATCTGAGCAGATAAGTCATACAATCTTTTATTTTTATTATTTACTAACTCTTGTAAGAATCCGTCTTTATTATAATAAGTTTGCAATAACTCAGTATCGTCGATTATATCAGGATCTAGTATAGTATTAACGTAGAGTTTTAAATTTTCACTCGTTATACCCTTGCCCCTCCCCCCAAGATTTGGGTCCTGGTCCATCTTCCATTTATTTTCTAATTGAATATTTAATTTCTTTAATTCTACGTAATTTAATGCCGGGGATATTCCGCTAGATTGTGAATCAAAATATATTCCATCATTAGATAATATGAATTGACCAAATATTGATTTTGGCGGTTCATAGATTAGTCTGAATATTTCTTTGGGATCAGTTGTTGAAGGTAAACATTGTGCCTCAAATCTAGTTCCCGACAGATACTGGATAGCTTCACAGTTGAACACTGGCTCCAGTTCTGGATTTTGTGCTCTCGCAGCTAGTATGTCATTTATAATTTCAAGTTGCGCATCGGCTGAAACAATAAAATCTCTAGCCTGCTGCATTTGAGAAATTTCTACGGCATACAAATCATTAATGTAAGTATTGTATTCTTCGTCTGTAAGCCCTGCGAGAGCGTTACCTGAGTTTCCGTTTTTATACTTTAAGTAATCAGTGTAAGTCCTAAAGCAATCTCTAATGCCATTTATTTGGTTTACTGTAGTTTGGTAATTTTGATATAGGCTTCCAGCAAAGGCTGTGGCCGCATTTAAGAAGCCTAAAGCATCAGATAAAAAGTTACCACCGTTTCTGTCATATCCGTTTTTAGAGGATGCTGAGATAAATATGAATCCACCATTCTCTGTGTCCCATTGAATAATTCCTAAAGTTTCTCTTAGAAAGTTGTTTATGCTCTGCATAACGCTGTCTGCTGCGTCTCGGCCAGAAAGGAGGTCTTGAGCTACCCCTCCGAGAATGGAGCCTGGGAGGGCGTTAAGGATGTCTTGGGCGAGTCCTATCATGCATTGTGGAACTCCAAAAGCTGTGCCTACAGCCGTTGGAAAGTCGCCTCCAGTGCTTGCTACTCTTGCTGCTGCTCTTAAATCAAATACTGCCATATTATCTTCCGTATGCGTTAGGTGTTGGTGGGGTTGGTGTTATTCTAGGTTGTGATATTTGAACTGGTGAGTTAAGCTCTAGCGGAGTTCCAGTGAGCCCTACATTTGTCCCTGCGGCCCCGGCAACTGTCGCTGTAGCTGTGCTTGTCATATTCAAACTAGCTCCTGCCCTCAAATTAATATTTAGTGCCGCATCAAGGTTAATACTACCAGCAGAGGATTTTATATTTATATCTGATGCGGAGTTTACATTTACTGTAGCTCCATACACTGAAATAGTTCCGCCCCTTAATTGAATTAAACCTAAGGGAGTTGATATAAATACATTACCTGTTACCCCGTCAGTGTAAATATTAATATCCTTCCATTTGCTAACTAAGTTTACATTCCCGTATTGAGGGAGAGGTGCCGCCATATATCCAGCGGAATTATTAACAATAGATATGTCTCTGCCCTCCACTAATCCCATGTAAATTTCTCCATAGAACGAGGTGCAACGGTAGTTGCCCTTGGAAACTATGTCGATAGAGTTACTGGCATGGGAGGCATTTTTATTTGCGGTTATTGTTATGCCATCTCCATCTTTATTTCTTAAGATGACGCAATCTTTTATTGGGCTGTCACTTAAGTTCAATAAATGTCCTTGAGTGCTTTTTAAAGTTACTTGGTTGATAGCGGGCTGAGTATCGTCAGTAAACTGATTAGATATTTTTAGACCAGCATCTTTACCATTCTTAAAGGTCATTGTCTGCGGTCTAAATTTTTTATTGTATATGTATTTTTCAATTAAAGGCTTTTCGTTAGCCTTGTCACTTATGCCAGATGTTCTGGCGGAGTCTTGCACTATGGTAGAGATGTAAAAATATTCATTAGTTTTATCATCATAAAATACTAAGATTTCTGAGCCAACCGGAGGTATAGTTATGATGCCACTTTCATGCCTGAGAAAATAAGGTGAAGTGTATATTACGGTTTCCGGTTTATCCTTGTCATAGTCTGGTGCCATTGTGACTAGGAACTTTCCGCTCATCTCTTCATCTACGATTGAATGGACTCTAGCTCTGAGGACGTTCATAGAGTCTCCATTGTCTTCTTGATTAATCTAAATTCTGAATACATATCATCCTCTTCAATTACATGCTTAAATCCAACTATATTATAAATACCAGAAAAATAATCCAAAAAATCTTCGGGTGTCTTTAGCGCATTATTTACAGGGCTTATTTGTGCAATAACTTTCTTAGATATTAATAAAGATAATTGATTTGATACATTCTTAATAGAAGACATATTGAAGTAAGGCAGAGTTCTTACTTTTATTTCTAAAGATCCTATTTTGTAAAGTATTCTAAACAAAGTTGATCTTCTAAAATCATCAGTCTCTGATCCATAAGCATCATGCATTATTAACAAAGAATCTTTATCTTGTAAAAATTTATAAATGACGGCAGCTAAAGTTTTAACGTAATCAGTATTTCCAAGAATTACATTTTCAATTTCTTCTCTTTCTTTTCTAGATACGGCATCTTTCCCAAATCTTGCTTTTTCAAATTTTTGAAGATCATTTTTAGTTAACAATAAACGATCTCCAAGTATTTCTTCAATATCGTCTACAGTTAATTCAGATAAATCATATCCTGCCTCTATAAATTGAGTAGCCTCATCAATTAATTTTTCAACATCAGATTTTTCTTTTTCGTATTTCTTTACATCATCTTGTTTCTTTGCGGCCAAAACTAATTCATTATACGATGCTGTTTGAGATGCTACGTTGAGTGCCAGTAAATATGGATTTTGAACATTTTCTATGTTGATAGATATTACATTTGAATTTTTTAAATTATTAATAAAAATTGGAATGTTATCTTCTTCAAATAATCTAGACTTTTGTATTAAGTTTTGTAATACAGGATCAATCACCTTATTGACTCCGGGCCCTTTAAAAGAAAGCTCATCTAATAATATCTTCTCTGAGAATGCAGATGAATTGTTTTTTATCTTAAATACTTTATCTAAGCGTTGATCGTAGTCTCCCCTCTCAGGCATGGACTTATATTCAGGATTTTCCATAAGTTTTGTAGAAAAATTAGCACTCTTCAATAAGCTTCGATATGCATATTCGTTAACTTGAAATTCTAAACCAGCAACAACAACTCTCTCGTCATCTGAACTTATCAGACCAGACTCTCGGAAAAATGAAATCATCTCTAGATCATTTTCCTCAGTGACTATAAAATTGCCAGCGTCAGATTCTATACAAGTTTGTAAAGCTTTAGAAAGAGTATTCAATGGGGTGTAAACATCAAACCCGACTGGAGACATTGATTCAAACAATTTTTCAGTCATCTTACCGTGAGAGAACGTCACAACGGTTTGTTTTTCTATTCTACCTTTTTTATCATCTTCCTCAAAAAGAAGATCTAATGTGGAATTTCCAGCGGAATTACCTCCAGGTGAAGTCACATCCGATATGTATTTCAAAGGTTTAGATTTCTTTAAGAAAAATAAATTTTCAAAAGCTTCATCTGGACTTTTATATTCTCTTTTCTTACCTATATTATTTACTTTTGAAGTGACACCCTCTGGAATTAGAAGAATTACATTTTTTGTTGCACAAACACCTTCAAGATATTTTTTATAAAACTTATACAAAATCATCTCATAGGAATCTTTGTCTTCTATTTTAACTTCTATATTTAAAACTTTATTTGCGTCTGTGATACCAAGATGTTTAGCCTTTGGATTTATTTGTTTGAGATCAAAGTATATTGGTTTTTGAAATAATGGAGAGTTTATAGGAATGTAATACAGAGTAAAATATCTAACTCCATTTTTTATATCAATATCAGCTTTGTATAGTTCAAAAGACATTGGGTTAGACCAATCCTTCCTGAATTCCCCACAGCCAAATGAGGCGTATATCTTGTCTACGCCAGAAGATCTTTTGTTATTGGCTGCTATTTTTAACATTGACTCTAAAGGAACGGTATCAGTTTTAAAATAATCTAATTCAAACCTACCATCTACGTCAGCAAAATTAAGGACTAAAAATTTATGGCTATCTGTAGAAAAATTTAACTCATATTCTATGGAAACTAGATATTTATTGTTTTTTGGAGATATCAAAAATTTATTTTTATCAATAGAATTTAAATCTATTTTATCTTTGATAAATAAATTTTGTAAGGATTTTGCATCCCTAGTCACCAATACATTAGCTGTTAAAACTTTAGCCATAGATTATATAATAGGAATTAATATTCTATCGCCTACATTTAACTGCTGTAATGGGTCTGATATATTGTTATACATCATGATTAACCAATCATTATTTACAGTATTATAAAAATAATCGGATATCAGATCAGGTCTATGCTCGTATCCTGCTGGGACATACCCAACATCAACTGTGTCAATATTTATAGAATCTAATGTCTGCTTCAATGCCTCAGCGTCAGATACTAAGATCCTCTTCCCTTTGTGAATGACAGCGGAGTTACCAACAGATAAATGATTTAAATAATTCATGATGTCTTATAGTAGTTATAAGGATCCATTGTTCCCTTATCTAGTATACATTCCCATCCAGCTAAATTTTCTCCTTGGACATGCTTAAATGGTTGAAACTGTCCGAAATCTCCAGTTCTATTCTCCAAAAGAGTTAAATTAATTTCTAGAATCTTTGGGGTCAAAGAAGCCAGATCGTAAGCGGACTCATTCCTTAGATCAATAGAATATTTATTGCATACACATGGAATGTTGTTATACATAGTCCCGTGATTTAAATAAATGGTAGGTGGCCCAAGGGATGTATTACTTGAGTTATTAATTACTGAAGTTCTGATTACGTTAAGGAAAAGTATTAGATAATTAACTGCTAAATGTTGTCTGTTTATTACTTTGTAATAAGATTTAACAGAAGTGTCTCTGGCATTAATAATACGAGAGTTTATATTTTCAAAAATTGTTTGTTCTCGACCTGTAATTAATTGATTGATTATTATATTTCCCAAATCTCTTCTTTTTTCATCCTCTAAACCTTTTATTTTGTCGGTCGGAGAAAAATTCTTTAAATAAGTATCATTTAAAAACTCTGTAGCCCGTCTTATCGCCTCTTGTGAATAAGATAATTTAAATTCAGTTTTATTTTTAAACTTGTTGAATTGTGGGCGTGTTGGTTCATTAAAGAAATTTATTTCAGGAAGACCAACTTCATGAACATAGTGAGCAATATGATCAAGATTAAAAGAAAATTTTACCTCAAATGATCTAGAGTTAGCACCTTGAAATGTGAAAAGATTTCCTGATCTTCCTAAAAGGTTTATCTGCCCCAGTCTAGGAGTTTGCTGTTCCCTAACTGAGATGTTTTCTAACATAGGTAAATAAAATTCTATATTTTTCTTACCACTTAGCTGAGGGTAGGCATAAAATAAGAATGACCTTTCTGGCAAAAGCCTTGGAACAAATACTGGCTCTACTTTTGGTAATTGTCTCATATTAACCTCATGCTGTTGTCATATTTGGTGGAGATATTAAACTTCTTCTAGCAAGTTCCATTCTCTTCAATCCATTAGCTTCCTCTAACCTTTTATTCATTTCAGTAAATTGCGCTAGGCTTTCAGATTGATACTTAGTTTGGTCTTCTGGCCTAAGACCATTCAAATTCTTTTGCCGTGTCTCTTGTAATTTTCCTACAACCCCAGTGGAACCTTGAACAGCATTAAAAAAATCAATTAAACCCTTTTTTGGAATTTGTATCGTGTTAAACCCAGGAACTTTAACATCGTAAGTATTTCCCTCGGTGGCTTGTAAATCGTTTGTTAAAGTTCCCATAAAGTTAAACAACATACTTTTGGCACCTTTTGAAAGACTATTTATTAAATCTTTTGCAGTATCAATAGCTCCCGACTTGCCTAAAGCATTCCCTAATTCAGCAACAAATCTTTGCATTTCAGATCTTATTTTATTTGTAAGATCTTTAAGAATTCCAAAATTCTCAAAAGCAGTATTACTTGCGTCCTTACCTTCCTTAATAGCAGCGTCACTCAATGCTCGGGCAGCAACCATTTCTTGATCAGAAATTCCAAAAGTTTTGAAAAACTGAGTTTTCATGAAATCTCCAACAAGCCCAGGCTCTGTAGCAAGTTGATTATCTGCGAACTCAACTAATTTCTGTGATGCAAGTTTTAGATCTTCCGAGGTTGCTGTTCCTGCTCTTATTTTTTCATAAACATCTTGCAGCCCAAGCTGGGTAATCAAAACAAGATTCTTAGGATCAAATAAAGATAACATGCTTTTTACGCTGTCCCCTAGTTTAAGACCAAATTGAGGGACAAGGGTTCCCATTAATTTTTCAATGTTACCTCCAAGCCCTGGAGCTATCGCAGCCATCTTAACTGAAAACTCTTTTATTGATTGCGCTACTTCAAATAAAGTATCTTGTTGAATTTGAAATTCGCTTGCCACTTTATCAAGATTTAATGCTAAGGCGATTGCTTGATCCGTATTCATTCCAATGGCAGCAGCATTATTAGATAAGAAGGTTGCTAATGTTCCAACCTTCTGACCAGTGAACACCATCTTGTCCACTAATTTTGCAGACCCAAGATCAAGTTTTGAGATACCAACATCTCTAAACTTAAGTATCTCTTGTTGAAATTCTATGGCAGTTGATTTTAAATTGTTTTTAAAATCATCTAAATCTTGTCCAGTAGCAGCTAATCCTTCACTAAAAACATCTACAGGCAGAATATTGGCTGCTATAGCTTTAATTTGAAAGTTTGATACGTCTGTAAATGCAGCTTTAAATTCTTTAACTAATTCACCGAACAGTAGTTTAAGATTATCAACTAACATCAACATTGCACCAGCGGCAGTAATAATTTCCAATGACGCAACTGCTATGTTATCTGTTAGTTTATCCCACTCAGCATTTGCTGCAAGTTCTGGACTATTTTGCGCTACAAAGGGGCTAATTCCCCTAGCTTGTAGACTTTTTCCAAACTCTGTTAATTTATTGTCTACTATAGCATCTTCATATCCAAGAGAAATCTTCTGTAAATCAATTATGGCTGAGAAAGATTTACCTACTTGTTTTAGCGGTTGCGCAAGAGCATTTGTAATTTGAGAAGTTACTGATGGGATTCCGCCACTTGGATTTTGTGCAGTTTTCCCTGCGGGGTCTTGTTTCGCAGCAATAGTATTCAAGCTCGTAGCAGCTTGTAATAATGGGGCTATCACAGCATCAAGTTCAGCTTTCTTCATTTTCCCCTACCTCTAATTCGTAAGCACCACGAATATCATTTATTTTAAATGTCTTAAAATTTGATATACCTAAGAATGATGTAAGCAATTTAGGTATTTTTGAATAATCACTAAATCTTCTATTCTTATAAAGACTGTTCAACATCATCATAATAGAGTCTAAATTTTGTTTTATCTCAAAACAACAAAGTAAGTAGTTTCCTTGTGTAGAAGTAAACTTACCTCTGGGTGCTTTCTTAGTTCCGACTACTAATAGAGTTCTGGAATTAAGAAGTGAGCCTTTGTATGCAAAAGTAACTAAATCTCCTGGCAATAGAGTTGACGGCAAGGTAGAGACTAACTTAACCTTTGCATTATATACTTCTGAAAATGCTTCACGGTATTCAGAAGGCAACTGTAGTTTTCTTTGTAATTTTGATAAAAACATGAAAATTAAAGAGAAAATTAAAAAGTTTCTCCTTTAATATATATTAAAGCCACTTAAATAAGTGGTAATAATAACTACTTATGAGTGATATAGATACTGATATTGTTGACTTTATAGACTTAATAAACTTTACCTTAAGTGAAGAATTTATAGATAAATGGAGATTTAGATTTAGTCCTAAGTTTTTAAAAGAATTTCAAGGTAAAGTTATTAAGTCGCTTAAAGACAGAAAGCCGTTAAAGCTAGATTCACTCTTTAAGCACATGTCAAAGAAGTGCGGGTATTCCCCAGAACAAGTAAGGAACTTCTTTGATGCAATAGATATTAGTATCTATCATCCGCTAGTTTTAGGTAAGTCCTTATCCTTAACCTGAGCCGTCTGCTCCTCAATGCGTTTCTGGACTGAGCATTGATCGTTAAATAGCGGACACATCGGCTTATATTCGCACCAGTCACAAAACTGGTTTTGCATCGGAGGGAACTCATCCTTCTTCTTCTTGCGAATCTTCCAGACCTTGGCGATCTCCCGCTCTCTCCAGGAATTAACTGCTCCTTGAGTGAACTTAACCGATACTAGACTATCGCTTAGTGGGTAGTAGTGAGCGCAATAAATCTCACTCAGGGGAATCTTAAACTCTTGGCTGACGGCAAAAGCGTAGCCCATAAGCTGCTTATCCCTGCCAAGCTCGACTCTGGATTTCTCCCTCTTGGAAGTCTTGTAGTCGATAATTAGCATGCCACCGTTGAGCCCTCGCACGATACGGTCTATAAACCCGTTGTATTTAATTCCTTCCGCGAGATCCACGGAAAATTCGTGTTCGACAGATACGGTTTCTCCCAGCCCCTTGTTAAACTTTAAAAAGTTATCGAGGCACTGATGGATGCGTTCTTTGTATACAAGTGGAACTTTGTAGTCTTTTTTAATGTTTTCTGCAATTTTCTCTAGCTGCGAGATATGATTCTCGGTGTAGCCTAACTCAAAGATACGGTGAATATATGTTCCGAAGTCCAAAGCGTCCTCGTTTTTTGATGGAAACCCTGGGAGCTTCCTGATATATCTATACTCATACTTGAGCAGACACTGATCTATAATATCAGATTTTGAATTACTTAGTCGGTCGATAAACATGATTACCTCAACTTACATTAGAGCCTACCTGCTGGAAAAGTTCAACGGTAAATACAGAATATTAAGTGGTGGCCGAGAGATGGTCATCCCTTCAATATTTATGGACCGTGACCCAAAAAGGCACATGTCCATTAACTTAGACAGCGGACTTTGGCAGTGCTTTAAGTCTCAGAAGAAAGGTAACTTCATCCAGTTATACTCAGAGTTGGAACACCTGACGTATAAACA
>Ga0181343_1000063_pt1 | contig 48196 bp, 54 predicted proteins | sample Su13VDMLBSD_FD_130110 | JGI IMG/M metagenome (GOLD analysis project Ga0181343, IMG submission 130110) | Freshwater viral communities from Lake Michigan, USA - Su13.VD.MLB.S.D | ecosystem: Environmental > Aquatic > Freshwater > Lake | place: USA: Michigan | collected 2013-07-15
ACCATCTATTCGGGAGCTACTGGTAGTATAGATTCATTAAATCTAATAGATGAAAGTTTAATGTATCTAAAATCACCAACTGTAGCAAGTAGCACTCCTTTAATATTCACAAATAATGATAATGGTAGATATGGTAATCTTGACTTCAACAATGGAATCACTGCATATAATTTAAATGATGGTGCGAGAATACAATATGTTGGACCTATAGAAAAAGGTCAATATGTTGGAATAACAGGCGCATTGGAAAATTTCACAAATGGAACAACTGGTGGAATATATCTAGATTTAAATAATGGTGGTGTTTATGTACTAAGTACACCAATTGGAATAATTGGATTTACTGGAACATTTAGAAAGAATGAAGTAATAAGTGCAACTCTTATATTCAACACAGAAGATATTTGGGCATTTCCAGAAAATGTTTATTTTCAACAAAATGAAAATTACTACTCATGTGGTAGAAGCATAACAAATATTACATCTTTTAATGGTGGAGATACTTGGAACGCTATAGTTTCTTCTCGTGGATTAGATGTTGATTTAACAAGAACAACAAAAAATAATCCACAGATAACAAGATTAACGCTCAGAGATATATGTGAACCTTCTTTTGGTAGAGGATCATGCTGCTATACGAAGTACCCAGAGGGAATAATAACATGTGAAGATTATGTTACTCGTTCATATTGTGATTCTATTTCTGGTCAATTTAATACACTATTACCATGTTCACTGTCATGTGGGTATACTGGCGGTATGTGTTGCTCAAATGGATTTTGTTTAGAAAACATACCACCACAAGATTGTGATTATTTTGGTGGAAGATACTATGCTGGAATAAATTGTGCAACATATAAACACGACCCAAACGGTCCAAATTATGGTGTAGATAATATAGAAGATGGTAGATTATGCTATAATTATTGTGAAAATGTACCAATTGCTTGTTGCAAAAATGGTAATTGTTTAGGTGATAATTATTCAAGAATTGAATGTGAGCAAATATTAGGAGGAATTGCTGTTTATGGTGGAGATTGTTACACTACAAATTGCTGCAATTTAAATGTGAACAAAGGAGCTTGTTGTAAATGTCAAGCTTTGCCCGGATTACCTTGCGTTGACAATTTAACAAAAAGTCAATGTCATAGTGTAGATTACAATGGCATCTTCATGGGCGAGAATGAATTATGTGCAAATGTAAATTGTAATTGTGCAACAACAACAACAGTTACTGAAATTTCTACGACTGGTATTACACAAACTGGATCGACTACAACTACTTCTACTACAACAACTACAACTATAACTTCTACAACTTCTAATACAACATCACCCCCACCGGCACCACCAACATCATCACCTCCACCGGCACCACCAACATCATCACCTCCACCGGCACCACCAACATCATCACCTCCACCATCACCACCACCGGCGCCACCACCATCACCACCACCGGCGCCACCACCACCATCACCACCACCATCACCACCACCGGCGCCACCAACATCATCACCACCGACAAGTTCACCAACCACCACGGCGCCATGCAATTTGGTATCAGCTGGATGTTGTTGTGTTGAATTCACATGGTGTGAACATATTAAGGATGCTGGAAATTATAAAATAGTTCCAAGAACGGTTACAACTAAAGTTTGCCCGCCCCCACCATATGATAAAAGCGCCGATCCAATATCTTGCGATCAATTAGGTGATTTGTGTTGGGGAGGGGATAAAAATTTTAATGAATGGGATGCAAATGAGTTACTGACATTTGCACATTGTTGTTACAGAGAAAAAAATAAAAAAGAGTGTTCTCCTCCTCCGTTAGGCTTCGGATGTCCAGATCCTTTTGGTTGCGATTTCTTGCCATCAAATTGGAAAAGATTATGTGATGATATCACATGCAATGGTAAATTCCCGCAACGACCTCTTGATGATTTATTTAATTATGTCTATTGTGAAGGTGTTTCGGCTAACCCAGATTTTGATCCGTGCGGATGTACTCCCGCACCAGTAGTGGGATGTTTTTCACCTTCTATTGATGGAAAATGTAAATTACCGCCCAGTGGTGAAGATGGTGCCACTCCTATTCCACCAAATGCACCACCAACTGCTTGCCCAGAATCAGGTGTCTGGCCACCCGGATATCAGGTCCCACCGGGGAGTACAGGTCCAATTGGATTAGGTATATCATATGGATATTGCGACCCAGAGTTAGCTGGAAGCACATTTCCGGGAAGGTGTATATTTTCAAATCAAAGACCATATGATCCGTGTGAAACCCAATGTATGGCATATGTAGATCCATGTTTATTTTCCGCTTGCATGCAAACAGTTGGTGATGATATAAATGATGCCGATTGTAATAGTGTTGGTCCATATCCACCATCAGTTGGTGAAACTGGAGAAGGATTTTGTAGAGAATGGGCTACAAGAATAGTCGGATGTCCAAATATTCCATCCCCACCACAACAATTTGCCCCACTAAATTTTGGTCAATTATTCTTTGGTGATTTATTACAAGTAAGTTTTAAATATATTAAAATATATAATCAAGATGGAACATATCAATGTATACCAGTTGTAAATGATGGCACTTTAAGTCAGTACGAGGAGTGTAATACATAAATGTCAGTTCAGTTTAGAACATCCCAACAAGATTTAATAACAGTTTCAAATAAAACTTTAAGTAAAGAAATTGGTGTTTGTTGTAAATTTGATGTAGATCAGGGAACAATTAAACAATTTTCAACTCCATTGGATTGTTATTTACAGAATGGTACTTTTTTTTATGCAGAAAGTTTAGAATCTGTAAATTGTTTTGACATATCATCCACATCTGGAGCAGATGGTGCATCTGTTCTAGGTTGTTGTTGTGCGTGTTCTATTGCCATGAATGATGATAATTATGAGTCTCTGGTAGCACAAATGATGCCAGTTGACTCATATTGTGATAATCCCAACGCCCAACTGCCATCTGCATATAGAAATACCTTTGGTCTTAAAAAAATATCACAATGTGAGTGCGAAAGAATAGGTGGAAAATGGACAGCGGGTGAATGTCCCTCCACATTTGATACAGATGCTCAGGTTAGACAATATTGTTTCAAGAGAATGCAGTTGAGTGAAGCACCTCCTGTGGATGATGGAACAGATGATGTGCCATGTGGAAACAACGATGCAGATCAAGGAGAAGGTGGAACGGGTGTAACATATAATTATATAAATTTAAGCAGTTATGGGTCGGGGGAGATTATAGTAAGATATAATATGTTTGGTATACCTGACCGTATGGATATTTTGTATCCAGCTCCATATGGTGGAGCAACATTTTCAGATGCAATTGTAGCAGCAACAACAGATGGATTAGTTTCTGGGTCAGGGAGTATAAGTTTTTCATATACACCAGAATTTGGTGAACAGGCACCACCATCAGGATATACAGCCTCATACACAACTTTTATTATAAAAATTACAGGAAATCCAAACACAAATACCGCTTGGAACTACGCGGTTTCATGTCCGCAGGCGGGAGATGGTGGATTTCCAAATCTACCCGGACCTGGAATATCATGTGATATAGATTTAAGATTACCAAGATCATGCTGCTATTTTAATTACGATATAAATGGATTTCCTGTTGGTATCTCGTGCGAAAATGTATGTAACCCAAGAGAGTGTGAATTAAAAAGTATATCAACGAGTGTTTCTGTATATTCGGAAGGAACCGTATGTTCTCCAAATATATTATCTACCCAGATAACAAGTACACCATATTCATGTGGATCAGTTGCTTCAATTATGGCAACAAATTCTAATTTATTCAGAGATATACCATATGGAAGTTGTTATACATTAGTAGATAACGGACAACAAGGTTATTCATATGAATGTAATATAGCAGCAGAATTTTTCTGTTATGATGGATATTGGGTTAAAAATTATAATGAAACAGACTTATGTTTTAATAATAAATATGCACCACAAACACCAATAAAAAGTTTAAGAAAAGTAGAACCAGAAAAGATGTTAGAAAGTGACTTTCTAAATCTTAAAATAAGAATAGGTCAATTTTATAAAGGTGGATATTACATCGGGACTTTTCAACCCGGAAGTCCAATAACCCCATCTGGATCAACAGTATATGGATCTACTGAATTTAGTTACCCCAAAAATATAAATTCAAATGCAAATGGTAATGGCGAAAAATATAAAAAATGGGCTCTTTTTGTAGAACCAAATCAATATAATATTTCTTTATTTGAATCTGGTGAAACAGATAACACAAATTATAGTTTATTATCAATGTATGATGGATTTTATAATTGTTATGGAAATATAGAAAATTTTGGTGGATTGAAAAACAAAACGACCAATACTATTGTGGGTAAAAATAGAAAAGGTTTTGTTGATTTTTATATTCCCTCGATATATGAATTAATGTTTTTAACAAATCAAATGTTAAAAATTCAATATTTAGCAGATCTATTTAAAACTGACGGAATCTATATGACATCATCTTCATATAATAATTTTATATACACACAATATCTGTCAACAAATCCGATATATAATATAGATGAAACACTAACAACTAATTATGGTAGAGTTTTGTTAGCACAACCAACATCTTTTTTAAATTGTAAATTTTTTAGAAAAATCATATTGACATAAATGAAAGAAACATATTATGGGATGTGGATGTAATAAGGATAAAAATATGAATCAGAGTGAAAATAAAAATGATAATATTTTTCGTAAACAAGAAGTAAACACAGAAACTAATGGTGTTGCTAAAAAATTGAATATGATTCAAAGTTTTGCAACAGCTTTGACTTCCCGTGGATTTAAAAATGAAAAAGTTAGCAAGGCAACTAAACAACTTAGAGTTCTTAGTTGTTTTGGAAATCAATCGGATGGGGGCATTCTACCACCATGTGAACATTTAAAACAAAGCACAACACCCGGAAAACATTTTTGTGGTGGATGTGGATGTGGAGATCGAAAAGGAACTTGGTTAATCTCACAGGGTGATGAATACAGCAAATTAGACTATCCAAAATTAAACTGTCCCCTAGAAATGCCAGGATTTACAAATTATAAACCAGCTTCCCCGGAAGAAGCAATATCTCCAATAACCAGAAGACATTATATTGAAAATATGCAATATAAAGATATAGAAAAAATTAAAGTGAATATATTTGATCCCCCAACAAAACAAGAAAATCAACAATAAATCAAAAGAATCTCCTTATAAATAATAAGGAGATTTTTTAATGGCATCACCAAATTCAAGAGAGTCCTTAATAGATTATGCCCTAAGAAAATTGGGCCACCCCGTCATTCAAATTAATGTCGATTATCAGCAATGTGAGGATAGACTTGATGAAGCTTTACAATACTTCACTGAAAGACATTTCGATGGAGTAGAAAAGGCATATTTTTCCCATCAATTAACCGAAGAAGAAATTAATAGAAAATATATTGATATTGCCGATATAGGTCCTGTTAACGGTCCAACCGGAGATGGTCCTACGGGAAATGATATTATAAGTGTAATTAAAGTTTTTCAATTTAATCAATTCACTTCTATTGATATGTTTGATATTAGATATCAATTAGCATTAACTGATTACTTTGGTATCAATAGGGGATTAGCTGGAACCCCATCGCTAGGTGTTGCTAGTTATGACTCTGCTAAAAAATATATTAAACTAATTCAAGATTTCTTTCAACCAGAAAAACCAATTAGATTTAATAGAGTAACCAATAGAATCCATATAGATGGAACAATGTCTGATGTTCAACCAGGCGTCTATGCGATAATAGAAGCCTATGTTTCATTGGACCCTGAAAAATATGGTGAGATATATAATGATCGTTTGTTAAAAAAATATGTAACAGCTTTGATCAAAAAACAATGGGGTTCCAATATGGCAAAATATGATGGAGTTCAATTACCAGGCGGTATAACCCTAAAAGGAGCTCAAATATACGCAGAAGCGGTTCAAGAAATACTAGAAATTGAAAATGAAATGTTAACTAGTTATGAGTTACCAATAGATTTTACTTTAGGTTAATATGGCAACAAATCCTTTCTTTAAAGATAGCTATTCAGAATATAAACTATTAGACGATCTAACCATAGAAACAATAAAAGCTATGGGAAGAGACTTGGTTTATATTCCTAGAGAATATGCAAATTTAGATATTTTATTTGGTGAAGATACTAGAAGTAAATTTACTAGTGGTTATGTCATAGAAATGTATTTAGAAAATATCCAAGAGTTTGATGGTCAAAAGGATATTATAACTAAATTTGGTCTTGCTATTAATAATAGAGCAACATTTAGATTATCAAAAACACGGTTTCAACAAGAAATTACTTCAAAGACACAAATATTATATCCACGAGAAGGTGATTTGATCTATATACCACTCAGTAATGGTATTTACGAAATAAATTTCGTAGAAGATGAAGTTCCATTTTATCAATTTGGTAAATTAAATACATTTGTATTAACATGCGAACTATTCACCTATAGCAATGAAGAGTTTAGCACTGGAATTAGTGAAATTGATCAAGTTGAAACTGACAGAATACAAAATGCTATAAAAGCTTCAGTGCAACTAAAAAGTATACTTGGTGTCACCGGAGCAACATATATTGGTGGCGAGACGGTATATCAAGTTGACGGTGTGACTGGTATTACGGCAATATACGGTAATGCAACAGCAACTGCAACTTTACTAGAGGTTATATATGGTGCAACTTATAATATACTATATTTTACAAATGTAGATGGTACATTTGAATATGGATCGAATAAAACCATTAAGGGTAAGGATAGTCAAACAGAATATTATATTACAGGAATAGAAGAGTCTTCAATACAAATACCAACTGAACCAAAAACTGAACACTCTATTGATGAAAATGATGCAATTCAATACTTAGGAAAAGATATTATTGATTTCACTGAAACAGATCCATTTTCGGAAGGTAATTACTAATGTTTGGAATAAATTCTACTTATTATAACAAATCTATTAAAAAATTAGTAATAGCTTTTGGAACTTTATTCAATCAAATTTATTTGGAAAGATTTAATCAAGATGGAACAAGTGCTAATAAAATTAGAATTCCACTCACATATGGACCAAAAGAAAAATTTATAAGAAGATTAACATCTGATAGCGATATTACAGATAGCACGCATGTTCAAATTGCAATACCTGTTATTGGATTTGAAATAACCTCTATGCTATATGATGCTAATAGAAAAATAAATAAATTACAAAGTAATTTCATAGAATCTGGAAATACTTTTAAAAGGGGATGGTCTGAAATTCCATATAATATAAATTTTGGATTATATGTTTTTTGTAGAAACATTGATGATAATTTACAAATCATAGAACAGATTTTGCCCAATTTTACTCCAGAGTTTAATGTTAGTTTAAATCTAAACGAACTGAATACAAAAGTAACGGTTCCAATAATATTAAATGGTGTAAATACAGAAGAAATTTATGAAGGTGATTTTCAAACGAGAAGAAGTATAACAACATCATTTGATTTCACTGCAAAAACTTATTTATATGGACAAATAAAAGAAGAATCAAACACTCTTATCAATGAAGCAGAAGTTAATTTATACGATGGATTAACTGCAAGTGTTGATTACTTTATTGAAACTTTTAGTGTAATTGGAGCAACTTAATATGTCGGAAGAAAAAATATCAGAAGCACTAAATATAGATTATGATCCATCTATAAAAGAAATAACAGTTGATAAAAAAGAGTTACAAAGAATAAAAAGGGAAAGAAAACAAAATCTATTAAATTCAGATTTTGACTCTGCTAGACAAAATATATCAGAAATGATAAATGTAGGTATGGAAGCAGTGGACGGTATAATGAAAGTTGCAACAGCCGGAGACTCCCCCAGAGCATACGAAGTTGCTTCAATACTTTTAAAAACAATAAGTGAAATGAATAAGGATTTAATAGAAATTCATAAAAAAGCAAATGATGCTGATATTGATAAAGTTAAAAGCATTAATACAACAAATAATGCAATTTATGTAGGATCAACAACTGATTTGCAAAATCTTTTAAATAAAACAAGAAGCAAAAATAAAGAAATAATAAACGAAGCATCTGATAATGGCTGAAACAAAAGGATATCTTAATAATCAAAATCTAAAACCTGTTGGTGTAAAAATAGACTTCACCAAAGAACAGGTTGAAGAATATATGAAGTGCGCAGCAGATCCAGTTTATTTTGCGAAAAAATATATCAAAGTCATTTCTTTGGATCAGGGATTGGTGTCTTTTAATTTATATGATTTTCAAGAAAATATGGTAAGAACTCTTGAAAAGAATAGATTTGTAATTGGAAAAATGCCAAGACAGAGTGGAAAAACTACCACCATCGCATGTTGTTATTTACTACACAGAGCTTTATTTAATCAAAGTATGAATATTGCTATATTAGCTAATAAACTTCAAACATCTAGAGAAATTCTTGCGAGAGTTAGAGAAGCGTATGAACATCTTCCTTGGTGGTTGCAACAAGGAGTGGTTGAGTGGAACAAAGGATCAATTGCTCTGGAAAATGGTTCTAGAATATTAGCAGCTGCAACATCTTCATCCGCCATTCGAGGTGGATCATTTAATATAATTTTTTTAGACGAATTTGCCCATGTTCCTTCTGGTATAGCTGAAGAATTTTTCAATTCAGTTTATCCAACAATAACCGCTGGACAGACTACCCAAGTTATTATTATTTCAACTCCAAATGGTTTAAATATGTTTTATCATTTTTGGAAAGGTGCTATCAATCATATAAATGAATATGCAGCAGTAGAAGTACACTGGTATCAGGTTCCAGAATATCCCGGTGGTCCTCTTAGAAATGAACAGTGGAAAAAGAAAACAATTGAAAATACATCTGAAAGACAATTTCAGCAAGAGTTTGAATGTGATTTTATAGGTTCCAGTAATACTTTAATTTCATCCAGCAAACTCAATACGATGGTTTATAAACCACCAAAGGTTAAAAATAAAGATGGTTTTTGGGTATACGAAGATGTTATAAAAGAAACTGAAGATCATAAGGATCATGTTTATTTTATGTGTGTAGATACTGCAAGAGGTCAGGGTAAAGACTATAGCGCCATAGTTGTTATTGATGTTACCGAAATGCCATATAAAGTGGTGGCCAAATATAAAAATAATATAATATCTCCATTAGTTCTACCATCAATAATTCGTTCTATTGGTAAAAGATATAACAGTGCTTATGTTTTAGTAGAAGTTAATGATATCGGATCTCAAGTAGCAGATATATTGCATGCAGATTTAGAATATGAAAATTTGATAAAAGTAAATCAACTGGGAAGAAAAGGTCAAATTATAAGTGAATTTGGTGGATCAAGGGGACAACAATTTGGTGTTAGAACAACCACTATTGTTAAAAAACTTGGATGTTCTGTTCTTAAAAATTTAATAGAGCAAGAAAAATTAATAATAGAAGATATCGAGATAATAGATGAACTAACCACATTCATTGCTGCTAAAAATAGCTTTCAAGCAGATGAGGGTCATAATGATGATCTTGTAATGTGTTTGGTTTTATTTTCATGGGCTACCAGACAAGACTTTTTTAAAAATTTAACAAATCTAGATGTTCGTATAGAAATGTTTGCGGACGAAATAGAAAAAATAGAATCCGATATTATGCCGTTTGGATTTTTTGACGATGGGGGAGCATCTGAGATAACAAAAGAGGGCAAGGTTGAAGTAATAGATGGAGACATTTGGTTAATTTCTGACAAAATGCCAAAAAAGATAAATATCTTTGATAAACCAATAGATGCAAAGGAATGGTTTTATTGAAAAATAAAAAATAATATATATTAGTTGAAAGCGAATTAATATTAAACTTATCAAAAGGAGAAAAAATGGCTAGACCAAATGTAACAATAAGAGTAGCTGATGAATCTATTGTGGTTCCAACAGCAGAATCACTTTCACCAACAAATGGAGCTTTAATTTCAAGAGAGGGATTAAGATCTCTTGGAGTCAATGCAGGTGAAACCGCAGCTGGATTATTCTTTGTTGAAACCTTAAATGACTGGTACGGTAGACTCAGATCCTATGCAGCATCAACATTAACAGGGCTAACCGGCGCCACCTATCAGGGAGAAATTGGTATAAGTGCAGCTGCATTTGTTTCACCAACCGCTGGTGGTCAACAAAAACCATGGTATAAAGAGTGGTGGGCGGTTCATAACTTCTTACAATATGGGGGTGGATGCTTGGTTGGATACACTTCCGATTCATATACTAATGCTCAGGACTCACTAAAAGCAACATTCTTCCCATTTGATGTTGCATTCATGGGAGATACAGCGGACGCTGATTATACTGCCATTGTTGATCTCATCAATGCTAAATCAATAACAGATACTGCAATTATTGGTGTTCTTGGTGCTTCTGGAGCAAGTCCACTTACTGCTGAAAAATATGCAGGAACCAATTCACAATACTTCATGCATGTATATGGTAGCAAAGTTCATCTCAATGCATTGGGACAAAATGGTACATTTGTTACCACAAATCTTACTCCAGATGTCGCTGGATGCATTGTACGAACAGATAGAGATTTCAAACCTTGGTTCTCTCCAGCCGGTAGAGTAAGAGGTCGTATAATTAATCTCGTTCGTCTACTCAAGAACCCAACACCAGCAGAACAAGATGCACTCTATGATGCTAATATCAATCCAGTAGTATCATTCCCAGGTGAAGGAACAGTTCTCTTTGGAGATAGAACAGGAGAATCTATAACATCTACTCTTTCGGGTGTAAATGTTTCTCGTCTATTCATGTATCTAAGAAAAGTAATGGCTCCAGTTGCTCGTACAATTCTATTCGAGCAAAATGATGATATTACCAGAGCAAGATTCCGTCTTGCCGCCGATGGTATTTTGAGAAATGTATTGGCCCAGAGAGGTATTTTGGATTACAAAGTTATTTGTGATTCTAGCAATAATCCTCCAGAGCTAATTCAGGCAAAAGTCTTCGTTGCTGATATTTTAGTTAAACCAACAACATCTATCAACTTCATAAGATTGACATTTACCAATAAGAATCTAACAGATACCTTATATCCAGGTCAAAGAGCAATTTAATAATCAATAAATAAAATAGTATAAAAGGAGAAAAATATGGCAAGATCAGTCTCGGAGTTTAGAGGAAAATTTGCTGGATTGCGTCCAAATAGATTTGCAATCTCCGGTTCATTTCCATCATCAGTAACTCCACAACCAACATCATTCGATATTTACTGCAAGGCTACTCAGATGCCCGGTTCATCCATCGGTGTAATCCCTGTACCTTGGATGGGTCGTGTAGTTAAATTCTCAGGTGAAAGAGCCTATGCAGATTGGACCATCCAAGTTTATGAGTCTTCAATTGGATCTCAAGATCTTCGTAGAGCAATGGAAGCATGGATTGAACTCATGGATGGTAGAGATACCCACAAGGTTAATTATTCGTTAACCGAAACTTGGGAAATTTACTACGACGATTTCTTAGGTGATACTGAATCTGGTCAAGGTAATCCAGATTCATCTGCACCCAAGACTATTCACTTGGTAAATTGCTTCCCAGTAGATATCTCACCAGTAGATTTAAGTTATGATTTAGTAGATACCTTCTCGGAATTTACTTTAACCATGGCTTATGATTTCTGGGATTACGGTCCAGCAAGAGCTTCACAATCAGCAGTTTAAGTTTAATTTAAACTTTTGAACGGATTATATTATGGCATTTTTTGATAAATTTGGGTTTTCTTTTGGAAAACAATCAGATATAAGAGGAGACACTGGAGGGTTTGAGAGCAAATCTCAACCCTCCTTTGTTTCTCCCGATAACTACGATGGCACATTCGTCATGGAATCTGGCGGATTGCTCAGTAGTTATTTTGATTTTGGTGGCACTTTAGTTGAAGAGAATAGTCTTATTGCTCAATATCGCTCGATGGCATTATATCCAGAAGTAGATAGAGCTATTCAAGATATTGTAAATGAAACTATTGTTTATGACGATAAAAATGATGTATGTGAATTAGATTTAGATAGAATTACCGATATATCGGATAATATAAAAGCAAAAATCTCAACAGAATTTAAAAATATACAAAAAATATTAGATTTTTCTAATAAAGCAGATGATATTTTTAGAAGATGGTATATAGATTCAAAACTTTATTTTCATGTGGTAATAGATTTGAATAGACCTGAAAAGGGAATTCAAGAATTACGAGCTGTTGATCCAGCTAAAATAAAGAAGGTAAGAAAGGTAGAGAAGGAATTAAAAAATGTAAACGGAGTTAATACACCCGTTATTAAAAAAATAGAAGAATATTATATTTACACAGATATCGAAGAATCTTCTATATTGCCTACTACAACTAACGGTATTAAAATTGCTTTAGATTCGATCACATATGTTCATAGTGGAATTGTAGATTCATCTACAAAACGAGTAGTAGGATATTTGCAAAAAGCGATTAGACCTTTAAATATGTTAAGACAAATTGAAGACGCGGTAGTAATTTACCGAATGTCTAGAGCACCTGAGCGTAGAATATTTTATATTGATGTTGGTAATTTACCAAAACAAAAAGCTGAACAGTATGTTCATAGTTTAATGAATAAGTATCGTAATAAAATAACATACGATAGCAAAACTGGTGAAATTAAAGATGAAAGAAATCATATGTCAATGTTAGAAGATTTCTGGATTCCCCGTAGAGAAGGTGGAAAAGGCACAGAAATTGCTACACTAGATGGTGGTCAAAATCTTGGACAAATGGATGATGTTGATTATCTTTTAAAGAAAGTATACAGAGCACTTAATGTTCCTATAAGCAGATTAGAAACCAGCACTGGATTTAATCTTGGAAGATCTAATGAGATAACCAGAGATGAAATTCAATTTTTTAAATTTATTGAAAAATTAAGAAAAAGATTTGCTTATTTATTGTTGGACCTTTTAAAGAAACAATGTTTATTAAAAGGAATACTAACTTCAGACGACTGGAATAAAATTTATCAAGATATTCGATTTGTTTGGAATAAAGATTCATATTACACTGATCTTAAAGAAAATGAAATTTTAAGAGAAAAAGTAGATATGTTAAATATTATTGCAAATTTTACAGGTCAATTTTATTCTACCAAGTGGATTCGAAAAAATATACTCAAACAAACTGATGAAGAAATTGCTCAAATAGATAGCGAAATACAAGAAGAACAAACTTTGTTGATGCAACAACAGCAACAACAAATGATGATGGGAATGAATCCAGAAACACAAAATAACCAACAATACCAACGAAATGGTCAAAATTTCAATAATTTCTAATTATAAATAAACAATATAGGAGAAATAAATGCAAGACCTAAAAGAAGCAATAAACAATATTTTAGATGAAGAATTAGTCAAGGCAAAAGAAATAATTCACGCCAATCTTTACGCAAAGATGGGTGCTTTATTAGAACAAACTCTATTAGAATACGCCCCAACTGTATTGGAGGATGATTACATGGAAGAAGAAACCGACGATGTAACAGAAGCCAAAAAATGTGAGGATGGTGATTGTGAAGATGAGGATTCTGGTTATTCAAAGAAAAAGATGAAATCAGATAAAGAAGATAAAGAAGACGAGGAAGATGATGAGGAAGAGGAAGATGATGAAAAAATGAATGAAGCATTTGAAACCTTCACCGCATATCTTTCAGAGTTGGTTGAAGAAATAGAAGCCGAAACAGGTGAGGAACTAACCGAAGAGGAAATAGTTGCTCTTGCCGATATTGTTATGAATGAAAATTTTGATGATGAGGGTGTAGAAGAAGTAGAAGAATAAGGATTTACAGATGTATCTAATAACCGAAACTAACGAAAATATCAAAACGGTTGTAGAAGAATCTGCTGATACCAAAAAAAGAAGCTATTTTATAGAAGGAATTATGCTTCAAGCAGAGACTGTTAACCGTAATGGTCGATGCTACCCTATTGCAATTTTAGAAAATGAAATTAATAGATACAATGATCAATATGTTTGCAAGAAAAGGGCTTTGGGGGAACTCAACCACCCCCAGGGACCAACTCTTAATCTTGACAAAGTTAGCCATTTAATTACAGAAATTAAAAGAGATGGAAATAATTTTGTTGGTAAAGCGAAAATTTTAGAAACCCCAATGGGTAAAATAGTTCAAAATTTAATAGATGAAGGCGCTTTACTGGGTGTATCTTCGCGTGGAATGGGAAGTTTAGAAAAAATTAATGGTGTTAATTATGTTAAACCAGACTTTTGTTTATCTGCTATTGATATAGTTGCAGATCCATCTGCCCCTAATGCCTTTGTGAATGGTATCATGGAAGGAAAAGAATGGATTTGGGACAATGGGATACTAAAAGAAAAAGTAGTAGATAGTTACAAGAAAGAAATAAAAAGAACACCTAAAAAATTATTAGAAAAGAAAGCAATTTCATTATTTGAAGACTTTTTAAGGAGACTTTCATGAATCTTTTTGAAAATTTTATAGAACGCAAAAAATTTAAACAATGGTTAACTGAAAAAGCAAAAAAAAGTAATTCAAAGTCTTCATTGGATGATTTTATTGATGAATATGGAGAAGAAGAAGGTAAATCAATCTACTATAGAGCGATGAAAAAACGATCTAAAGGAAAAAAAAAAATAGATGAAGCAATATTTCCATCATTAATAGCAGGAGCTGCAATTTTGGGAACAGGTGCGTATGCGATAAATAAGTATTTAAAAGTAAATAAAAGAATAAAACAAAATATTGGTAATTGGAGTGCATCTAATGCTGGTAGAGCTCCTACTGGGTTCAAATTAGATCAAATAATAAAGCAATCAACCGACACAGAGAATGATTTAGAAAACCAAAAGTTTCAAAAATGGTTTAGACCTGAGAATAGAAAGTTGCCAAGATATTCTGGTGGAAGGGGAATTGTAAGGCAAAAAGTTAAAGATGTTGTTTCAAATATTATATCAAGGAAAAAACATCCGGCTCTATACAGAGGTGCGATGAAAATTGGTAAAAGTGCAGCAGATTATATACATCTAAGGCTTACAGATCCAGCAGAATTAAATAAGCAAATAAAGAATATACGGAGCGCAAGAAAAAGATCTTGGATGAGTAGACCGTAGTGTACAGTTTGAAAATATTAAAAGTAATAAATACAATAGACTTAAATTTGGAGGACAAACCAGTGAGTAATGAATACACAGAATATCAAGACGGAGAAGGAAAAAAGGCTTTTTTAAATACAAAAGTCTCAGTAGATAATTCTGCTAAAAATAAAGCAAGTCTATCCGCAAATAGAGGAGCTGGCGCAGAAGAATACACCAACAATATGGCAGAAGAAAGTGAAGAATCGGACGAACAAGAAGTATCCAATGATGAAAAGATGGAAGCTCTTGAAGTCGCTCTCGATGAAACTTTAAATGCTATGTTCGAAGGAACAAACGCAGATCCAGAATTCGTAAACAAGATCAAAACTATCTTTGTTGCAGCATTAAATGAAAAAGTTGCAATAATTGAAGATGCGATCTTGGATGCTTCCCAAGAACTCATCGAAGAGAAAGTTACCGAAGCAACTCAAGTTTTAACTGAACAAGTTGACGATTATCTAACCTATGTTGCTGAAGAATGGTTAAATGAAAATCGTCTTCAAGTTGAACAAGGATTCCGAACAGAAATTGCAGAAAATTTCATGAGAGGATTGAAAGATCTATTTGAAAATAGTTTTGTAAATGTTCCAGAAGATAAGCATGATATTGTTGACGATCTATTTACACAAAATAGCGAATTAGAAGACACAATTAACAAAACTCTTGCAGAAAATATAGATCTCAAGAATCAATTAGTTGCTCATGAATGTGCAACTGCATTTGTCGAAATGACATCTGAACTAGCAGATACTGAAGTAGAAAAACTTCAAAAACTTGCTGAAGGTATCGAATTCAACGATGTTAATCAATATGTTGAAAAACTAAACCTTCTGAAAGAATCATATTTTGGTAAAAAAGTAGATAAATTAAATAATCTTTCAGTTCTTACTGAAGAAATTACAACACCAGCAAATACAAAATTATTTGCAGATAATGAAATGACTGCTTATGTAAGCGCCATTTCTAAACTTAATAAAGTAACTAAAAAGACAGAAAAATAAAATTTAATACATAAAAATAAGGAGAAAATTAAATGGATTTTAACTCAACCACACCATATGACACACTAGTAGAAAAATGGGACGCCGTGATCAATCACGCCGATCTTCCAGAAATTGAAGACAATCATAAGAAAAGAGTAACTGCTGTTCTTTTAGAGAATCAAAGAAAAGCTCTTCAAGAGCAATATCTTACAGAAGCACCAACCAACTTTATGGGTGGTCCATTCTCCACAGGTCAAGTTACAAACGGCGGAACCAATAATAATCTTGCTGGTTACGATCCAATTCTAATCTCTCTCGTTCGTCGCGCAATGCCAAATGTCGTTGCATACGACATCGCTGGTGTTCAACCAATGACTGCACCAACAGGTCTTATCTTTGCCATGCGCGCTCGTTATGATGCTCCAGATGGATTTGAATCAAACTTCGATGAACCAATGCCATCCTTCTCTGGTAATGCAGGAACTACCGGCGGTATCACCGCTACTGTCCTCTTCACCAGCACTGGTACTACTGCTATTCGCGGTACTGTATGGGATAGCAACTTCCGTGGTATGCTTACTGGTAAGGGTGAAACTCTTGGTCAATCTTCCTCACAGACTTTCAAGGATATGGCCTTCAGCATCGAAAGAATCGCTGTAGAGGCTCGTACCCGTGCTCTAAAGGCAGAATACACCACAGAACTCGCACAAGACCTCAAGGCTGTTCACGGACTTGATGCAGAGGCTGAACTCTCCAATATCCTCAGCACCGAAATTCTAAACGAAATCAACCGCGAAATTATTCGCACCGTTTACACCGTTGCTAAGACTGGTGCTCAACAAGCAGATTTGTATCACGGTGGCGCTCCCGGTGGTGTATATGACCTTCTCCAAGACTCTGACGGTCGTTGGTCTGCTGAACGCTTCCGTGGACTTATGTTCCAGATCGAACGCGAAGCAAATGTCATCGCCAAAGAAACTCGTAGAGGCAAGGGTAACTTCATCATCTGCTCTGCTGATACCGCTTCAGCACTCGCAATGGGTGGATTCCTTAATCTCTCACCAGCACTCAATGTTAACCTAAACGCTGACGATACTGGTAATATCTTTGCCGGTGTTCTCAACGGTAAGTACAAGGTTTACATCGACCCATTCGTTCCAGTCGGTATGGACTTTGCTCTAGTCGGTTATAAGGGTAATTCTGCTTATGATGCAGGTTTATTCTACTGCCCATATGTTCCTCTACAAATGGTACGCGCTATCAACCAAGACACCTTCCAACCAAAGATTGGTTTCAAGACTCGTTACGGTATGGTTGCCAATCCATTTGCTAAGGGTCGTACAGCAATCTCGACCAACGCTGATGGTTTAGATGCTGCCTCCAATGTTTATTACAGACTCTTCCAAATCAAGAATCTGCACGGTATGACTTCATAAGTTATATCAATAATCTAAAAGACCGAGGGGGAAACCCCTCGGTTTTTCTTTATACATATTAATATGGCAAACTGGATAGAATATCTTAATACCTTATCGGTTGAGCAAAAAGCACAGCTACCTGGCGATTTGCTCATGGATAATGACTATCAACCAACAAATAAAAATAAATTAACAACAAATAGATTTTTATTTGTTTTAACTAGAACACCATATTTAACTTATTTTTGTCAAAGAGCCAATTTACCATCAATAGGATTTGGAACTTCTATTCAAAGCAATCCTACTTCTATAGAAATAAGAAGACCAGGAACAAGATTGGTATATGAGGACTTACAAGTTGGATTTATAGTAGATGAGGAAATGAAAAATTGGTTAGAAATTCACAACTGGATGACTAAAATATCCACATATGATACAGTTGATGAATTTATGAGAGAAGAGCAAAAAACATCCAGTGCATTATTATATGTTTTATCCCCAACCTATAAACCAATATTGAGTGTTCAGTTTTACGATGTGTATCCTGTTTTTTTAACAAGTGTAGATTTTGATGTTACTTCTCAAGATTCTGAGGTTGTTCTCTCAACAGCTACTTTTTCATATACTCATTATAAAATTAAATCAGGAGAAGCTTGAATTTTTATTTAAATATGATATATTTTTATTATGACTATAAAACTATCTGAACTCAGGGCAATGATTGAAAAGGACATGAGTATAAATCCAACAGACTTGGATAGAGAAAGTTTAAATATACCACAATTACATAATAAATATTTAATGATTCTAATGGATGAAAAATTAATTTTAAAGAAATATGAATCTGATTTAAAAGTTTTAAATAAAAATAAATGGTTATTTTACTCAGGTAAAATGTCAGAAGAAGAACTAAATAAATTAGGATGGGAACCGTTTGAGTTAGCTCTATTAAGACAAGATTTAGATAAATTTATAGATAGCGACTCAGATTTTATCGAATTAACTAATAAATTAGAATTGCAAAAAGAAAAAGTAAACTATTTAGAAAATGTAATAAAAATAATTTCAAATAAAGCTTGGAATATTCGTTCAGCTATTGATTGGATAAAATTTACTCAAGGTCAATGATTAAGGTAAAGCAATTAGATTCTGTAAATATACAAATAGACTGTGATCGCGGTATTGCAAAAGAACTCAGTTCCTTTTTTACATTTACAGTTCCTAATTATAAATTCACACCAGCATATCGAAATAAAGTATGGGACGGAAAAATAAGACTCTTTAATACCCTGACTCAAACATTATATGCAGGATTGTTAGATTATGTTTTTAAATTTTCGGAAGAAAGAGGATATAAGGTTGAGTATACTCCTCTTTCTTCTTTTTTAGATATTACGGATACGAATATTGATGAATTCTTATCAACATTTAAATGTTATAGTAATTCAAAAGAAATTAAACCACATGAACATCAATTAGATGCAATTAAATATTCTTTAAAAAATAAGCGTTCATTATTAGTATCGCCAACTGGAAGTGGTAAATCTTTAATAATTTATATGATGATTAGATATCTGCTTGATACTATTCCATCAGATAAGAAAATATTAGTAGTAGTACCAACTACCGGATTGGTGAGTCAAATGTTTAATGATTTTAAAGATTACTCCAACCGAGATGGATTTGTAAAAAATCACTGTCATCAAATATATTCAGGTGAAGATAAAGTAACATCAAAGAGAGTCATCATCACAACATGGCAGAGTGTTTATAAATTAAAAGAAGAATATTTTAAAAACTTTTATTGTGTTTTTGGAGATGAGTGTCATTTATTTAAAGCCAAATCACTTTCCACTTTGATGAGTAAGTTAAAAAACTGTCCCTTTAGAGTAGGAACCACTGGTACATTAGACGGAACACATGTTCATAAATTAGTAATAGAAGGTTTATTTGGTAAAGTTTACAGTGTTACTACAACAAAAAATTTAATAGATAATAATTTATTATCAAATTTAAAAATTAAATGCCTATTGCTCAATTACAATGAAGATGAAATTGATTCAATAAAAAGAGCAGATTACAATCAGGAGGTTGAATGGTTAATTCTAAACAAAAAAAGAAATGACTTTATCTGCAATTTGGCCGTTAATACTCAAGGTAATACTTTGGTCTTATTCAATTTTGTTGATAAGCATGGAATACCGTTATATGAACAAATCAAAAAAAATGATAAAAAAGAAACATATCTCATCTGCGGTAAAACCGATGTCGATGAAAGAGAAGAAATTAGAAAAATAGTAGATAAACAAAATAATAGTGTATTGGTTGCTTCTTATGGCACTTGCTCTACTGGAATAAATATTAAAAATATTAATTCTATTATTTTTGCTTCTTCATCAAAATCTGTAGTCAGAGTTTTGCAATCTATAGGTAGAGGTCTTCGTAAGAGCGACAGCAAAGACAAAGTAACAATATATGATGTTGCAGACGATCTACGCTATAAAAAGCATCGCAATCATACTCTAAAGCACATGGATGAACGAATTACCATATATACTAATGAGAAGTTCACATTCGATGTAACAAGCATCCGCTTATAGGAGTTCTTATGGAATATAAAATTTTTAAGTTAAAGAGCGGTGAAGAGATTATTACAGAAGTGAAGGAAATTTATAAAGGTAAATATTTGATTGAAAATCCAATGGTATTTAAAACTACCACTATGTTGGATAATATGGGAAGACCATACGATATGACTATGCTAAAAGATTGGCTAATTCATAGCGATATCAAAAGCATAGAATTACCTAAAAGTCATATAACAATTAGCTTTACACCAACTCAGGACACTCAAAAATTATATGATCTAGAAAAAAGTAGGATAGATAATCTTAAAAATAAAATCATAGATCATAAAAAACAATCACCTGAAAATTTATTAGAACAATTATTTGGTGAATTGTTTGGTGATATTAAAAAAGAAGTAAATAAACAAACCGAAGAAGAAATGAATAAAATTCAAGATTTTCAAGGTGAGGATATTTTACCAATGATGGACGAAATGAATCAATATGAACCAAATAAAGACATGGTTCCTATGGTTTCTATTAGTATGCTATTTCCACCAGAAGTTATATTAGATTTATTGGATGCAGGATTAATTGATCCAAAAGAGTTGTATAAATTAGTAAGAAAAATAGAGAAAATGTCTGGGAGATCCAAAAAAGCTAAAAAGAAACCATCATATCCTAAACAAGAAAAATTAAGTGATTCTGAGAAGAAAATAGATGATGAACCGATTGGTTGTAACTGGAAAGATTGGCCAGAAAATGTCTTTGATCTGTTGAATGATGGTTTAACAGGGGCTTAAAGAGCTTTATAGTATAGTTACTATTTCTCTTCATACCAGCTACACAGGGAATTCTACAAACTATGTCAAGTATTGTCAATGAAGAATATGGAAAAAACTTGATTTTTCTATAAATGTGTTATAATTCTTCGCACAGAGGTATTATGAATAAAGATAATGAAATTTCCGATTTACCGATAGAAGAAGACATAAAAAAGATAAAGCACTACATAGATAACGATCAATTTTGCAGAGCAATGGTTGATTGGAAAAAGGTAGTAGAAGAAGCAGAAAACTCTGGTGATGCTAAACCGCCGGTTACTAACTATATTGCTGAGTGTTTTCTAAAAATAGCAGAACATCTTTCGCATCGTCCTAATTTTATAAACTACCCATATAGGGAAGATATGATTGGTGACGGGGTTGAGAATTGTTTACTATATGCCCATAATTTTGATCCCTCAAAATCTAGTAATCCTTTTTCTTATTTTACTCAGATCATATATTATGCATTCTTGCGTAGAATAGAAAAGGAAAAAAAACAATCATATGTTAAATATAAAGCATTGCAAATGAATGATATTGATGGTAAATTTACTGAATGGTTACAATATCAACAGGGGTGTTTTACTTTTAATGAATTTTTACAGCAAACTTTTTTTCTATCGGAACAGGATATAGAAAATATAGAACCAAAAAGTAAACAAAAAACTGGGAGAAAAAAGAAGAAAAACGACTTTTTTGAGTAATATGAAATTAGCTATTATTAATGATACTCATTTTGGTATTCGTAATGATTCACCTTATTTTTTAGAACAAAGTTTAAAATATTTTAATGAAGAATTTTTTCCTTATCTTTTAAAAAATAAAATTGAAAATGTTCTTCATTTGGGAGATCTATTTGATCGTAGAAAATATATAAATTTTCATACATTAGCTCAAGTTAGAAATGAATTTTTTAATAAATTTAAAAAATATAATATAAAACTTCATATTACTATAGGCAATCATGATACTTATTTTAAAAATACCAATGATTTGAATTCGTTGACGCAGTTATTGAGTGACGAAGATCATATTAATATTATTCAAAAACCAGAAATATTGAATTTTGATAATTTATGTATAGGTATGGTTCCTTGGATCTCCAAGGAAAATGAACAAGAGTGTTTTGATTTTATAAAATCATGTGCTTGTCCAATTGTAGCTGGACATTTTGAAATTGCTGGATTTCAAGTGATGAATGGTGTCATTCACCCATCTGGTATAAAGGAATCTATATTTAGTCGATTTGAGATGGTTTTATCTGGACACTTTCACATAAAACAGACAAGTAAAAATATACATTATTTAGGTACTCAGTATCAATTAAATTTTGGTGATGTTGGATCTAAAAAAGGATTTCATATATTAGATACATCAACTAGAAATCTTGAATTTATATGTAATACTAATGATATCTTTCATATAATAAAATATAAAGATGAAACTGAGGATGATCTTAAACTACTAAATGATTTACCACCTTTATTAAAAAACTGTTATGTTAAATTAATAGTATCTATTAAAAATAAACCTTTTACCTTTGATAAGTTTGTTGATTCGTTGTATTCTAGTCCAGTACACGAAATGACAATTATTGAAGATTATCAGGAGAAGCTATCTGATACTGATATAGATATAGCAGAAGATACTCTTAGCATCATTAATAAAGAAATAGATGCTTTGGATAAAATTAAAAACAAAACTAAATTAAAAGTTATTATTAAAGAATTATACATGGAGAGTTTAACAATATGAGTGATATGACTTCTGTGCCCCAGGCAAATGATGCTAAAATTTTTAGACAAGAACTTTTTATTCCAAAACCAGACGAGGACTATAAGAAAATAGAAACCGATGAATCTGGTAATATTATTAGAAAAAATCATAGTTATTATATAGGAGCTTATGATCGTAACTCTAATAAGTATGTTCTAAAGGATAAATTAATAGATTCAAAGGTTTATGTAGCCAAATCCACAATTAGCGGATATGGTGTGTTTGCAAAAGAAGACATTAAATCTGGTGATATAATCGAAGAATGTCCTGTTGTTATATTGGATTCAACTTTTACTCAAAATACTGATTGGGTATTGAATCGTTACGCATTTAGTTGGTCGTGTAGTTGTGATATTTGCACCAAGAACGGTATAAGTATGTGTTTCCCTATGGGAAATGGTATGATATATAATCACTCTGATGAACCTAATGCATATTATGTCCAAGATACTTTTTTCAGATTATTTAGATTCTATGCTTTTAAGGATATAAAGAAAGATGAAGAGATAACTTGGTTTTATGGACATGGTTATTCTGAAAGATTAAGAAAAGAGAAAACGCTAACGCCACTCGGTACTAGCCCAGAGGGTATGGCGTTGATGAATAGTATCAAGCGAAAGAAAAAGGGTTGTGGATGTGGTGGTAATGTCAAGGTATGGCCAGTTCCAAGAGAAGAAGTTACATCTGATATTCAACCTGAAAATGAAGGTTCAACAAATTCAAATGAATCAGTTGAACCAAAATCTGCTGATCAACTGTTGTTTCGTTCGATGATTGTTCCTGAGATTATTTTGAATGATAAAGTTTAAAAAAGTAAAATTTAAAAATTTTGGTTCGTTTGGTAATACCTTTACTGAACTATACCTTGATAAAAATCCAACAACATTAATTTGTGGTAATAATGGAAGTGGTAAATCTTTTGCATTTTTAGATTCAATTACATTTGCTTTATTCGGAAAACCATTTAGGAAGATTAATATTCCTCAAATGGCAAACTCCATCAATAAAAAACAATGTATAGTTGAAATAGAATTTTCAAAAGCAAATGATGAATATCTTGTCCGTCGTGGATTAAATCCCAAAGTATTTGAAATATTTAAAAATAATCAACTATTAAATCAAGATGCAAAAAATATTGATTATCAGTCTGTTTTAGAGGAACAAATTCTTAAAATGAATTATAAAACTTTTACACAAGTTGTAATTCTAGGAAGTTCTTCGTTTGTTCCTTTTATGCAATTAACTGCTTCTGATAGAAGACTAGTCATTGAAAATATATTGGATATTAGCGTGTTCAGTACAATGAATACACTTCTGAAGGGTAAAATATTACAGATAAAAGAATCAATAAAAGATTTAAACTTAAAGATTGAAATAGAAAATAATAAAATTCAAACTCAAACTAGCTTAATTTCAAGTTTAGAAAAAAGAACAAAGCAGGACTCTGATGCTCTTGATTTAAAGATTTTAGAAATTGAAAAAACAATTAATAGTTATAAAAATTCTATACTAGATGTACAAGAACAATTAAAATCAATAACATATTCAGATGTGTCTAAATTGAATTCTCATATCAAAGATTATAATAAATTAAAAACAAAAATAGATACTAATCTTTCAAATATAGAAAAAGATATTAATTTTTTTACAAATAATATTTCATGTCCAAGTTGTAATCAATCAATCACTGAAGATATCAAATACAGAGAAATTGATAAACGAAATAATAAGAAAAAAGAATATGTTGAAGCATTATCAACAATTAGTTCTTCTATAGATAATTTTTCTGAAAAATTAAAAGAAACTGAAAAAGTTATTTCTTTTGTCAATGAATTAAACTTAAAATTAGCAATTTTAAATAGTTCTAAAAATCAAGCAGAACAAGCACTTATAGAATTGATTCAAGATTCAAAAAGAGTGCAGCAATCAATTGATATTGATTCGGAAAAGATAAAATTATTATCCTATAATAATTTAGTTTTGTCTCATGAACAATCTAAAATAGAATTGAAAGAAGAGTTAGAATATTATGAATATGCTTCAGATCTTTTAAAGGATTCTGGAGTTAAATCAAAGATTATTAAATATTATTTACCATTTATGAATAAATATATTAATAAATTTTTAACTTCTATGGATTTTTTTGCTCAATTTACATTGGATGAAGAATTTAATGAAATTATAAAAAGTCGACATAGAGATGAGTTTAGTTATATGAATTTTAGCGAAGGTGAGAAGATGAGAATAGATCTTGCTCTGCTTCTTGCTTGGAGGGAAATAGCAAAAATTAAAAATAGTGTAAATTGTAATTTACTAATTTTAGATGAAGTATTTGATTCTTCTTTAGATTCAGTCGGTATTGATGAATTGATGAAATTAATTAATGCTATAAGTAATAAATCTAATATTTACATAATAAGTCATAAATCAGATCAATTAGTTGATAAATTTAGCACGGTTATTGGATTTGAAAAGAAAAATAATTTTAGTAAGATTATATGATTGATGAAATTAACCCACCACCTGTTATTGTTGAGCATGAAGGAATTTATGTCGTTAGAGATGATATGATTGACGGTGGTTCTAAATCCAGATTTATACAAAAAATTATACGAGAAAGTCCAGAGGTTGAAATGGTTTATGGATCATCACCTGCTACTGGATATGCTCAAATAAGTCTTGCAAAAGTATGTGCTCATTATAATAAAAAAGCTATTTTGTTCATGGCAAAAAGAAATCAGCAAAATCTTCATCCATATCAGTTGAAATCTATGCAATATGGTGCTACCATAAATATGGTAGAAAATGGTATGTTATCTGTAACTCAGAAGCGAGCAAGAGATTATGTTGCTCAGGAACCATTGTTGCGTAAACTTTTTCCAATCGGATTTGATTGTATTGAGGTTCTTCATTCCATTCGTGATTTGGCAAAAAGTTTACCAGTAGTTCCAACTGAAGTATGGACTGTTGGATCTAGTGGAACTCTTACCAGAGGATTACAACTCGCTTGGCCTGGTGCTGAATTTAATTGTGTATCAGTCGGACATAAAATGGGACAGGGGGAACTTGGTTGTGCAAAGATGTATAAGTGCGAGATTCCTTTTGATAAACCGGTTAAACCGGAAGACGCACCACCATTTCCCTCTGTTCCAACATATGATGCAAAGGCATGGAAATTTATAAAACAATATGCAAAACCTGGCGCTTTATTTTGGAATGTTGGTGCATAGATGAATAATTTTTATGAAAAAAATGAATATATTTTGAATTCGCCAATAAATGTCTTTTTTGAAGATATTGTTTCTATGAATGAGGATGAATTTGATGATTGGGTTATTTCTATGAGAAAAGAAATTCTTTTTTCGTGGAATACATTCGGATGTCCACCAAGAATAGGAAAAAACAAAAAAGAAATAATTGATGAATTTAATAAATTAGAATCATATCCAGTTCACACTTTTGAAAATATTGATGAGCTTACTGGAAAAAAAGATGTGATTATTAATAAATCGAGAATAGGATCTGAGGTCGATCAATGGTTTCATACAATGTATAAAACCAGAATAAATTATAACGAAAATGATACCGGATATTCTATATACGATTTGTTTTCTAATGATAAATATCTTTCTAAAATGATAAAAGGAGCTAGGCGTCATATTCGTCGTGATTCTTTTTTTAATTATGCATGCTCTGCAATAAAAAATGATTCAAAATATGCTTTAGTTTCAGTTTCAACTGGAAACGAATGGATGGAAGCATTTTTTAAATATCCTAATATTTTTAATGGATATGATTTTATTTTAGATCAGCAAGATTATGAAGATGGATTGAATACTGGATATTTTCAATTAGATAAAACAAAAATACTAACTTTATCAAAAGATGAATTTTTATATTGGAAACCTAAATTACATTATAGGAATTATTCGACATTTGATTCAGATAATCCACCCGATGATAAGATTTATAGAATAAGAGTTTATAAAAAGGGAATAAAAATTTTCCCAAAATGTTTTCCTACATTTCGAATAGGTTACATTCAACCTGCTGTTAATTTTCCTCCACTTACTGCAAAGTATCTTTATGAAAAATTTACTAATCATATTCCATTCAATAATACTATTAATATTTACGATCCTTCTGCTGGTTGGGGCGGGCGTATTCTTGGAGCTATGTCTGTTAGCGATGATCGCGCGATACACTATATCGGAACAGATCCTAATTTGGATAATTTTCCCAACACATTATGTTCTTTTGGTAAGTATGGTGCTGTTGCTGACTTCTATAACAAAGAAACATATAGAGGTAATTCATTTTTTTCGGTAACAAACACTTATGAAATATTTCAACATGGATCTGAAGTAATTCATACTGATGATAAGTTTAAAAAATATAAAGATAAATTAGACTTAGTGTTTAGTTCTCCGCCATATTTTAATAGAGAAGCTTACAGTGATTTACCAACACAATCTTATAAGAAATTTGATCAATATTCAGATTGGGTTGAAGGATTTTTACGCCCAACATTAACTACTTGTGTGGAATATCTTAAAAAGGATAGATATCTATTATGGAATATTGCTGATATACAAATTGGTGGTAATTACTTGACACTGGAAAAAGATTCTTGTAAAATATTAGAAGACTTAGGTATGAAATATGTTCAAACACTAAAAATGGCTATGGAGGGGATGCCGGGGCAAAATAGATTAGATGAGAATGGTATTCCTAAATGTAAAAACTATTGTAAAGTCGATGGTGTATATTTAAAATATGAGCCCGTTTATGTTTACTATAAATCGTAATATGGCAAAGAAAAAATATCAAATTCAGGAACCAACACCAAAAAATACTTTAGATTCAAGTGATTATGAATCTGAACTTTATTCTGTATATGGTGCTTATAAATCAATAAGTGGCAATCGTGAACACAAAAAATGGATTTTAGATTATGTGAAGAGCATAAATAAAAATCCATCTATCTATTCTAGAGGAAAGATAAAAGATTATTCACCATATGGTATTTGGGCCAGATTATTGGTTCGTGGTATATCAATACCCGAAAAAGAAAAAAACGAATTAGATAATCTATTAAATAGACTTGAAGAAAAGAATAAAGAATATCTGGAGTCCAGACAAAATTCTATTGTGGAGCGAAATAAAAAATACGAAATTCAAAGTCAAGAGATTTTGACGGGTGTTAATGTAGCATTTGATAAACTTTTTGAGCATATAACTAGTAAAAAGAAAAATCAATTTAATATTGATCTTTTTTCTCATATAGACATACCAAATAGTTTTTATTCTATTGTTATTGATAATATTAATTCCAAGTTACAAGAGATGTATTTAGCTAGAGATAATAAAGATGAGCAACTAGCAGAAGCTTATTCTTTCCTAACAAAGGCACAAATTAAGAATTACATTTTACAAATAGAAAAAATTATTGAATATTTTAAGAGTAAAATTCAAGTAACAAAAGAATCACGAAAACCAAGAAAAAAGAAAGAAAAAACACCAGAGCAATTGGTAAAAAATATAAAGTATTTGCAAAAAGATAGTTCTGGTAGTATTGTTTCTATAAATCCTATCAATATTATTGGATCTATTTCTGTTGCTGTTTTAAATGTTAAAACAAAAAATATTATTATTTATCATGCTAAATCTGGTGAAAAAATTTCTGTAAAAGGTTGTACTTTACTAAATATTGATGTTGATAAATGTGTTTCTCGTAAAATTAGAAATTTTGAGCAATTGATACAGGATAAATCTTTTAATTTTCCAACATTTTCACATGTTGATAAATTCTTTAATTCATTGAAAACGAAACCATCCAAACCAAAAGATAGAATAAATACTAATACTATTATATTAGCAACCAAGAAATGAATTACACTGATAATATTAATTTTCGTGGAAAATATAGAAAATATGATCCAGTTGGTAATGAAGCCAAATATTTAATTGGAGATGCTGTTGAGTTTAATAGTTTTTATTATGTTGCAACCAAAACATTAGTTGGAATACCACCAAATGTTAAAAATTCTGGATGGGAATTATTATCAAATACTTCTAATTTCTATATTAATTCTAGTCCGCCAAGTGGGGTAACTTATAAAGGCGATAGGTGGTTCAATCCATCTAATGGCGTTTTATATACTAGAATTAATGACAGTAATGGATTTCATTGGGTTGAATTATAACTTGACTTAAAATTATATTTTGATATAATATATCCATGATTCTACTTGATAACAATCAGATTATATTGGCAAATCTATTTCAGTCTATAAAGACTGATCCAGACATAAATGAAGATTTACTTCGACATTTAATTTTGAATTCTTACAGATTGCTTCGTAAAAGTTTTAAAAATGAATATGGTGAACTTATAATTTGTCATGATTCTTCTAATTCTTGGCGCAAGAAATTTTTTCCTCTTTATAAAGCAAATCGAGCAAAATCTCATGAAGAATCTCAATATGATTGGGATAAAATTTATTCTATCTTGACTATAGTTAGAGATGAAATTCGTGATACATTTCCATATAAAAATATGAAGGTTAATTGTGCAGAAGCTGATGATATTATCGCTATTTTAGCAAAGCATTATCATACTAAAGAAAAAATACTTATTGTTTCAAATGATAAGGATTTTCAACAACTTCAACGATATCCGAACATAAAACAATACAGTACAATTAAAAAACAATATATTGATTGCTCTGATCCGCAACAATTTCTATTTGAACATATTATTCGTGGTGATTCTGGTGATGGTATTCCTAATATTTTATCAGACGATGATTCATTTATGAATGATGAAAAAAGACAGAATAGATTGACAAAAAAAGCATATAGTGATGTATTTGATTCTATTTCTAATATTGAGAGTACAAAATATTATCGAAATTGGGAAAGAAATCAAACTTTAATTGATTTTAACAAAATTCCAAATAATATAGAGGAAGATATTATTTCCGAATATAATAAACCATTGTTAGTAACTGATAGGTCTAAAATTCTTTCCTACATGATTACTCACAAATTAAAGAATTTAATTTCAAGCATAGAGGAATTTTGATGAGAAGAGATGAAGATAAGGAACGCCCCAAGGATAGACGACAAGATAGGGGTGCGTATGATAAAGAAAAGAAGTCAAATAAAAATAGAATGAAGAATAATCTTCAACAATTTGTTGACAACTATAATTCTGGAACATATAATGATGACATCTTCGAAGATGAAGATTTTGAATAAGGTTTATTATGACAAAAACACAAATCACACTCAGCAAACAAACTTTTACAATTTTGAAGAATTTTTCTTCTATGAATTCTAATATTCTGGTAAAGCCAGGAAATATTATCAAAACCATAACACCATCAAAAAATGGAATGGCAGAAGCAGAAGTTGAGGAAACTTTTGATGTTGAATTTGGTATTTGGGATCTAAACAAATTTTTAGGGGTAATTAGTTTATTCAATTCACCAACACTTGAATTTGAGGATAAGTATGTAACCATAAGTGGGACTAATGGTTCAAGTGTGAAATATTTTTATTCTGAGCCTCGTCTATTGACGGTTCCTACTAAAAATGTAAATATGCCGTCAATTGCAATTTCAGCAGATATTTCTGAAAAGACATTCTCAGATTTGCAAAAGGCATCTTCGGTTCTTCAGCTTCCAGATCTATCTTTTACAAATATTAATGATAAAATGTTTGCTGTGGTACATGATATCAATGATCCAACTAGTAATTCATACAAGGTTGAAATTGGTGATCTGCCGAGTAAATCAGCAGAATTTTCTTTTAATTTTAAGATGGAAAATATCAAACTTTTGCCAGGAAATTATCAAATAAACTTTGCAAAGAATACAGTTGGTGAATTTAGTCACGAAACTCTTAATCTAACCTATTGGTTCGCAATGGAGAATACTTCAACATATCAGGCTTAATATGCAAAATAATAAATCTGAATTTCTTTGGGTAGAAAAGTATCGACCCCGAACGATTGAAGATTGTATTCTCCCCATGTCCTTGAAGAAAACTTTCAAGGACATGGTTGCTAAAGGGGAACCACAAAATCTTCTACTTTCTGGAACCGCAGGAACTGGAAAGACTACTGTAGCTAAAGCACTTTGTAACGATATTGGTGTTGATTCTATAATTATCAATTGTTCTGAAAATGGTAATATTGAAACACTTCGTACCGATATTAGGCAATTTGCTAGTACCGTTTCTTTATCAGAATCCAAGAAAACCGTAATTTTGGACGAGTTCGACTATAGTAACGCTCAGAGCATTCAACCCGCGCTCCGTGGTGCTATAGAGGAGTTTTCTAATAACTGTAGATTTATTATTACTTGTAACTATAAATCAAGAATTATTGAACCAATTCATTCCAGATGTACCTGTATTGATTTTGCAATTAAAACGGCGGATAAGCCAAAGATTGCAAAGGAGATGCTGGAGCGTTGTATTTTTATACTCAAATCTGAGGGTATTAAATACAATGAGAAGGTTCTTTCCCAACTCATCATCAAGTATTTCCCTGACTTTAGACGCATTATAAACGAGTTACAGAGGTATTCTGTCTCGGGTATGATTGATGAGGGTATTTTGTCCAATTTTACTGAAATTGAGATTAAAAACCTAATGGCATCTATGAAAGCAAAGGATTTTGCTGGTGTTCGTAAGTGGGTAGTATCCAATTCGGATGTTTCTCAAACCGAGATATTTCGTAAAATTTATGATAATGTTTATGAAAATATCAATCTCTCTAACATTCCTGAGTCGGTTCTAGTCTTAGCTGAATATCAGTATAAATCAGCATTTGTTGCAGATCAAGAAATCAATATGGTTGCTTGTTTGGTGGAGCTTATGATGAGGTGTGAATTTAAATGACCGAACTTAAAGACTGGTTAAATTCAATAAATTCTAATAAAAAAAATCTCATAAGTGAAGATTCATTGACCGAAAAAGCATATTTGCCTTTTATAGTTAATAAATGTCTATCTTATTTCCCTGAGACGGTATTTCATGAAAATCAGATGAATATGATGTCACATCTGGATAAAAGAATGCAATATGAGTATTTCTTATACAAGATACCAAAAAAATCTAGATTTAGTAAATGGTATAAGGTAGAAGAAAGTCAAAAAATAGAAAATATTAAGCAGTATTATGGATATTCAACTCAAAAAGCTAAACAAATTAGTCATCTTATAACTGACGAACAAGAAGAGATAATATCTGCCTCGCTACAAAAAGGCGGTCAAAAATCCATAAAACATAAATAAATTTGTTTTATGGAGATATTTTAAATGGAAAATAACGATGATATTTTTTCTGGATTAGGTGTAGAGATAAAATTGAAAAATAAAGAAGATTTTCTTAAAGTAAAAGAAACTTTAACTAGACTTGGTGTTTCTTCTAAAAGGGAAAAAAAACTATATCAATCATGTCACATATTACATAAAAGAGGCAGATATGCAATAATGCATTTCAAAGAAATGTTTATATTGGATGATTTGGAAAGCGATATAACCAGAGAAGATCTACAAAGAAGAAATACCATTGTAAAGCTTCTAATTGATTGGGGATTGGTTGAATGTGTTGATACTGATAAATATTCAGATCAAATTAGTTTAGCAAGAATTAAAATATTACCTCATAAAGAGAAAACTGAATGGGAATTGATACCTAAATATCATGTAGGTAAGTGAATTAGGAGATTTTTTATTATGAAAAAAATGCAAGCGTTTGGTGCTGGGTTTCCATTAGAATATTCATCATGTTCCAACATAAAACCAAAGTTATTTGAATGGTCTAAAGACGATCAAGATATCCGGGTTTTTATTGATGCAGCAATACCAACTGGTATTAATATAGGTAAAAATAAACCAACAGATAAAAAAATAGCTTGGGTTTGCGAATCTAGAGCTATTTTTCATTTGATGTATCCAGAAGATATGTGGAAAAGTAATTTAGATATTTTATCTAAATCATATGATGAAATATATGTCACGGATCGTCGTTGGTGTACCGAAAACCACCCAAATATTAAATTTACTTTTGCTGGTAGTAATCTACCTTGGGTTAAAATTGTAGATAATATACCTCAAAAGACTAAATTAACTTCGATGGTAGCTTCTCCTAAAAAGATGACATTTGGACATACTATTAGGCATATTATCGCACAAAAATTTAATAAAAATATAGATCTATTCGGTGGTGCAAATGGTTCAAATAGAGTTGGTTTTGGTAAAGAACCATGGCCAGACAAAAGTGAAACATTAAATCCATATATGTTTCAAATAGTTGTTGAGAATGATAAGTATGAAACTTATTTTACTGAAAAAATAACAGATTGTTTTGCTACTGGAACCATACCAATATATTGGGGATCACCGGATATTGGGAAATATTTCAATATGGATGGTATCATTCTTTTGACACCTGAATTTACAATTGAAAGTATAACACCAGAACTTTATTACAAGAAATTACCAGCTGTTAAGGATAATTTAAATCGAGTTAGAAACTTAGAAACAGCTGATGATATTCTTTTTAGACTTATTACTAAACAATGATTGTAATGGTTCATGTCAATTCGAAGGGTGGTGGATATGATAAACAAATATCATTTCTAGAGTGGTCTATTAAAAAATATTTAATACCAGCTAAATTAATTGTAGTATATGGGGAAGCAAAAGAACAATATGAATCTATAAAATCAAAAAGTGAATCTAATAGACTTTATACAATATCAGAATATATTAAAAAAAGAAATTTATACAATGAAGATATTATGGTTTTAGACCCAGACACTATTTTTACTAAGTCTATAGATATATCAAAATATAGTTTTCCTTATAATACAATAAGAGTTCAAAACTATAGTCGTTATTTTTCTGCATTCAGTGAACAAGCTGAAAATGCTAAAATTATATTTGGTAAAAATGTTATACCCGTAGTATGTCCGTTTGTGGCGAAGGGAAAAACTATATCTGATTTTTTTGATCTTACTTTATATACCATGATGGGATATCTTTCTAAAAATATCAAAATGATATGGGAAACTGGTATGTTTGCTATGGGTGCATCTATAGTAAAGGGTAAGTTTAATGTAATTTCTGATAATTTTTGGCCGGTTGCAAACTTTTATGAGGAAGATTTTAATCAAGATGGATATGATGGTATTCATTATGGATTTGAAATAAAATTAAAAAATGGAGAATCATTTAAAAAATGGGGATCATTTTCTACTTTTAATTCTGTACCACTTGATGATTCACATCATGTATCGAAAAAATTTATACAACATTTGAAGGAATTTGAAAATTTAAAATGAAAACAGAATTAATATCATTTTATTCGGACATAGGTAATGACACTTATTATAGTGATCACGCAGTACGATTAAAGCATCAGTGTGTTTCTTTAAACATTCCTACGGATTTTAGACAGTTAGAATCAAAAAATGATTATCGTCTAAATTGTTTGCGTAAACCAAAATTTATATTATCTGTATTAGAGGAAAAGAAGAAATCTGTTATATGGATGGATATTGATACAGAAATACACAAAGAATTAGTTATATTTGACCAAATTGACGAAGGGCCGGGAGATGTTGCATTTGCATATACTGCAATGAATCAGCAACAAATAAATCCATATTACCCAAAAGCATCTCCTATATTTTTAAAGTATAATTCTACTGTAATCAATTTTTTGACTATGTGGATTGATGAATGTGAAAAATCATTAGATAAAAATGAAACATTTTTTGATCATGAAATTTTAATGTTTAGAGTATTACCTTTTATGTCTAACAAAATGAAAATTGCGTGCCTTCCAATTGAATATTGTGTATGGCCTGGTAAATGTCCGACTGGGATTGAACCATATATAACTATGGGTATTGCCAATGGTAAGTCCAAAGAAAAAAATCTCAGAGACATGGCAAAAGTGACTGGAATGAGTGAAGATACTATCTTATTTAATTTAAATCGAGTTTAATATGAAAAAACACCAAGCAACTCTTCGTAATGCTGATTATTTTGGTTTTGGTCCAATTTATTTTGATTTTCCTTGTATTATAGATTTTACAAGATTTGGAGACAGTACAACTGCAACTACAAATTGGCAAACCTCAACAAATATTGACTTTCCATCTGATAGTTTTCAATATAAAGTTTTTGTTTGTTCTAATGAACCATCATCTTCGCATAATAGAGAACACAACAGATCTATTATAATCAATTCATATCAATATGACATGATATTAACAACTGAAGATGAGGTTATTGAGAATTGTGACAATGCTTATTTTTTTCCATATGGTGGTACTTGGCTAAATAAGAAAAAACAAAATCATCCAGATTCTCTTGGTGAATTTGATGATTCTATCTTGGAGCAAATAAAATCAAAACAATTTAATGTTTCATTTTTAACTACCAGTCATTTAGGTAAAAGTGGATATAATCTTCGTCAACAAGTATGGAAAAATAAAGATAAGATAAAAATACCAACTTTATTTTATTCCAGTACAAGGTTTAAAACAGATGGAAATTCTTTTGTTGGTGGTGGTAGATTTTCTGATACACTGCATGATGGTATTTTACCAAATGATGATAAGATAAATTTATTTAAATCTCAGTTTAGTATTGCAATTGAGAGCAGTCGTGAACTCTCTTATTTTACTGAAAAATTGATAGATTGTCTTTTGACTAAGACTGTTCCTGTATATTGGGGTTGTCCCAATATTGATGAATTTTTTGATAAACGGGGTATTATTCATTTTAAAACCCTTGAAGAGATGATTGGAAAGGTAAATCAAATAAATGAACATACTTACGAAGAAATGAAACCATATATTGAGAAAAATTTTGAATTAGCAAAAGAATATGGTCGTTCTTTTTTTGAACGCATCAGGGAAAAGGTAGAGGAAAATTATCAATTTCAACAACAGAAGACTGATATGCTTTGGACTATTGGTATATTAACCATGCCAAAAAGAAAACAAGAACTAGAACGATTAATATGGTTGTTGGAATACACTATGCCATATGCATATCGACATAGAATTGAAATTATTGTAAATGAAGATAATGGAGAAAAATCAGTAGGTAAAAAACGAAATGAAATATTAGATAATGCTAGTGGTGAATATATTTCATTTATTGATGATGATGATTTAATTCAATCTACCTATTTACCAAAAATATGTCAAAAATTAAATAAAGGGTTGTATGATGGTATTGGTTTTTGGGGTAAGTATTATTACGCAGGAAATCCAATGATGGATTTCAATCATGCAAATATTAATAATGGACACTTCAAAAAAGATGGTAAACAATATAGACCATTGAATCATTTAAATCCTGTTAGAACAAAAATAGCTCGTAAAATAAGATTTCCTGATAAAAATTTTGCAGAAGATGCAGATTATTGTGACCGATTATTGGCATCGGGATTGATAAAAGAAGAATTTGTATTTAATGAAATGATGTATCATTATTTGTTTGACCCACAGAAAACAGAGACACAAAAATAAGGATTTTAGATGATTATTTACAATGAACCAAATGCTTATGACACTATTTCCCGAGATATAGAGAATAATTTTCATAATCATATTAATAAATCAAAAGAAGATATAAAAAATATAGTTATTGTTGGTGGATATGTTTGTTCTGAATGTGTTTCATTATTTTACAATTATCCAAATGCAACTATTCATATTTTTGAACCAGTTCCTGAATTTTTCAGAACATTAGAACAAAGATATGGTTCACATAATAGATTTAAATTACATAACTTAGCAATTTCAAATATAAATGGTGAGATTGATTTTTATAGAACTTCTTCTTCGGGATCTGATTCTATATTTAAGGTTATAGAAAATAATAAAAGTGGTTATAATTTTACCACAATCACTTCAATAAAAGTAAAATCTGCACAATTAAAAACTATCTTACAAGAAGATATTGATTTACTTTCAATTGATGTACAGGGTGCAGAATTAGAAGTATTAAAAGGTACAAATTTAAATAATGTATCTAGTTTATTTTTAGAAATTCAAATGTCTGATAATAAAATAAATCAAGTTTATGAAGGTCAATGTTTTTCTGATGATTTACAAAATTACTTATCTAATAAATTTGAATTACATTCTTTGGGTTTAGACAATGAGTTAAAAAATGGAACTGGTAATAGTTTTTGGGTGAAAAAATAATGAAAAAAACTTGCATAATACAACAAGAATGTGGAATAGGAGATGTATTTTTTTGTCAAAACATAGCAAAAAAATATGTTGAAGATGGATATGAAGTAATATGGCCGCTAAGTCCTTTTGTGTATAATACGATACCAGAGCATTTGTGTGTATCTGGTGTTTCATACTTTGATAATAGTAAAGATTTTCCATTTAAAGATACATTTCAAAAATTATATTATAGTAAAAAAATATCTGAAGATGAGAATTTCATTTTTATTCCTCTCGGTTGGAGTCAACATGTAAAAATAGTTGAACATGAAAGAACAATGACATCAAAATATGCTATGTGTGGTTTAGATTACAGAAAATGGAAAGATGACATAAATCTAGTAAGAAACAAAGAAAGAGAAAAAAAGTTATATTCTTTTTTAGGATTGAGTCAAAATGAATTATACTATTTTACAAATAAAACATATGCAACTCCACCTAATATTCTTACTAAAGAGGTTTCTTCATGTTTAAAAGATTTAAATTTATCATCATTAAAATGTGTTGAAATGAAATTGTTTCCTGAATTTAGCGTAGTTGATTGGTGTGGAGTTATAGAAAACGCTCAATATATAATTACAGTAGATACTTGTATTATGTATTTTATGGAGTTTTTAAAATTAAAATCACTAAAAAATTGTTGTTTTCCTAGAGGGGGAAAACACACAATAAACGAAATACATGATTTATTTGAAACACCGTGGGAATATTATATATGATTGAAACTATAACATTTAAAAACAAAATTTATCCAAAATTTCAAAGTGAAGGTAATGCTGCTCAATTTGCTATTCCATATGCAAAACATGTTTGCAGGGGAAATGGTATTGATATTGGATGTATGAAACCAGAATGGGCTTTTCCTGGCGCAAAATTAGTAGACCCTTTATTAGAAGATAGATATCACGCAACAAATTTTCCTTATGATGATTTAGATTACATATTTTCATCTCATTGTTTAGAGCACATAACATATTGGCCTGATGTAATGGATTATTGGTATTCTAAGTTAAAAATAGGTGGAGTTTTATTCCTATATCTACCAGATTACAGTCAAGAATATTGGAAACCTTGGAACAATAGAAAACATGCAAATATATTTACTCCAAATATAATTGAAGATTATATGAAGGATAGAGGATATATTAATATATTTAAGTCGGGTATTGATTTGAATAATGCATTTATGATTTTTGGAGAAAAAAATGGGTGAATTAAATATTTTTGATGTGTCTGGAATCAAAGAACAATTAAATTTAGAAATTTTTATTGAAACTGGGACAGGAAATGGTCATTCATTAAAGCATGTTTTAAATGTAACAAAAAACAATAAATTTAAAAAATATTTTTCTATTGAAATATTCAAACCTCTTTATGAAGAATGTTTGAACACCTTTTCCTCATATTCGGAATATGATATTTCATTAATAAATGAATCTTCATATGATGGATTAAATAATATTTTAAATACAATCTCCAAAGAACAACCTATATTTTTTTGGTTAGATGCTCATTTTCCTGGCGCAGATTTTAAATTCACATCATATTCGGATGTAAAGGAAAAATCTTTAAGAATTCCATTAGAGGAAGAAATTAAACTTATAAAACAGTACCGATCAAACGGAAAAGATTTTATCATAATTGATGATTTAAGAATATATGAAGATGGTAATTATGAAATGGGAAATTGGAGTGATCGACATCTATATGGTGGGGATGGAATACAATTCATATATGATGCATTTTCCGAAACCCATGAAATTACAAAATTAAATAATCATCAGGGATATATTATTTTAATACCAAAGGTTGAAGAATGAAAGTATTAACTTTTTTTACGCATCAAAGTAGAGGACATGATGATCCTGTATATAATTTAGGATTTGAAAATTACGAAGATAAATATGGTGACTTTTATCTTATGTTGGGTGATGTTTATAATGCAATTAATAGTGGACAATTTGACGATAAGCCAAAAATTGTTCTATCTTTAGAGGAACCAAATTTTTGCACACCAGGTCATCATGTAGATACTTTTAATAAAGTTGATAAAGTATTAACAATATGTCCTTATACTGCAAAAACTATATCCAACCGACAATTTTGTTTTTTTCCATTTAATGAAAAATTAATACCATCTAAACATGAAAAACAATATGATGTGATTTATTCTGGTTCTATTCAATCTTCCGCAGTTTCTATGATGGTAGATTCGATGTTACCTTACAAATATATTTTTATAAATTTTAATGGCGACTCTAGATCCAATCATCCCAAAGTATCTTATGTAGAAAAATTAAACCTTTATGCAAAAACAAAAGTAACAGTTTGTCATAATTTGTTATGGCCAGCTAGTTCTAATGTTCCAAGATATAAAGCATTTTTAAATGCACAAAACAATCAAGCATTTTCTCATTTAGAATATGGATTAATGCCTCAAATAAAATCAAGAGTATTTGAAGCGGCTTTTTCTCGTTCTGTTATATTGTGTTGTTATGACCATTGGAATGTAATAGAACACTTTTTCGAACCAAATAAAGATTTTATTTATTATACAGATAAAAAAGATTTAGATGAAAAATTAAATCACATAATCAATAATTATGAAAAATATGAAGAAATGACTGAAAATACCTTTAATAAGGCAATTCAAAATTATACTACTGAAAAATTTGTTGAAAGATATTTAAAATGAAAAAATTTATAGTAACAACAACAATACAACCCCCAACAAAAGCAACTAAATTATTTGCCGAAAAAGAAGGATGGCAATTAATAGTAGTTGGTGATACAAAAACTCCGCATGATGAGTATAAGAAAATTAATTGCATTTATTTACATCCAGAAGAACAAGAGCAAAAATATAAAACCATAAGTGATATTCTTGGATGGAAAACCATCCAGCGAAGAAATATTGGATTTATTCATGCCTGGAATCTTGGTGCTGATATAGTAGCAACTGTTGATGATGACAATATTCCTTATGATTGTTGGGGTAAAAATTTACTATTAAATAAAGAAATTGAAGTAGATTTATATGAAGCAGAAACACCAGTATTTGATCCTCTAAGTGTTACCAATACTTCTGATTTATGGCATAGAGGTTTTCCTATAGAATACTTACAACAAAAAAATAATGTATCATACAAAGGAAAAGTAACAAAGAAGTTTCATATTCAAGCTGATTTATGGGATGGTGATCCAGACATAGATGCAATATGTCGTTTATCAAAATCACCTTGTGTAAAATATGAAAAAATAAGTCCATTTACTTCTAACCAATTTTCTCCATTCAATAGTCAAAATACATTTTTAACAAGAGAAGTTTTACCACATTACATGGTTCTTCCTTTTACTGGTAGAATGGATGATATATGGGGAGGATATCTAGTTGAAAAAGAATTTGGTCCATGTGTTGTCTATAACAGAGCAACTGTATATCAAGAAAGAAATCCACAAGATTTAGTAAGAAATCTTGAAAATGAGATTATAGGATATCGTAATACATTAGGTTTAATAAATGGTTCATATTCTCTAGAAGAAAGAGTTTTGAACGCATATAAGACATACCAATCATATTTTGTATGAAAATATTTACGGTGATGGTAATCAAACCAGAGCGTTTAGTTATATTGATGATATTTTAGAACCTTTGTGGAATGCATCTATATTAGAACAATCTTCTAAACAAATAATAAATTGGTGGAATTGAAGAAATTAGTATATTATTGGAAAGTAAAATAATATGAAAACATTACAAGAAATATATAAAAATTATTGCGGCCCTGATGGTTGGGGGGATAAAGGTACGGCTCATACTTATATTGACATATATTCTGAAATTTTAAAACCATATAGGATAAAATCCAATATTCTAGAAATAGGAATTTATTATGGTCATTCTCTTTCAATGTGGTGCGAGTATTTTGAACAAAGTACCATAGTTGGGGTTGATATTGTTAATAATATTAACATGGATAAAGTAAAATTTAAACCAATTTTTTGCGATGCAACATCGCCAACATTATTGGAACATCTTAAATATTATCCAAACTTTGATGTCATTATTGATGATGGTAGTCATATATTAGAACACCAATTGGCAACATATAATATTTTAAAAAATAAATTATCAAAAAATGGAATTTACATAATAGAAGATGTTGCTAATTTTGATACTACTCGTAAAATTTTTGAAAATTTAGATTACACAAAAAATATACACATAATAGACAACAGACATATTAAAAATAGATATGATGATGTATTAATTATTATTAAAAACAAATGAAAATATTTACTAACGGTTGCTATGATATACTTCATCCAGGTCATATAGAGCTGTTTAAATATGCTAAAACTCTTGGTGACTATCTTGTTGTTGGTATAGATTCTGATGAACGAGTGTCTAAAAACAAAGGTGCTTCTAGACCAATAAATAGACAAGAGATACGAAAGTATATGCTTCTTGCTCTTAAGTATGTTGATGAAGTTCATATATTTAATGAAGAAAATGAGTTAACAGAACTTGTAAAAACAGTAAGTCCTGATATAATGATTGTAGGTTCTGATTGGAAAGATAAAAAAGTGATTGGTTCTGAATATGCCAAAGAAGTTCGTTTTTTCGAAAGAATACAAGAATTTTCTACAACAAAAACCATTGAGAGTATTACTAATAGGTGAGAGTTGTATTGATGATTACAGATTTGGAAATTGTGTAAGAATAAGCCCAGAAGAACCTGTTCCTGTTTTTGATTTTGTTTATTCCGCACAAAAACAAGGAATGGCTGCAAATGTAAAACAAAATTTAGAATCATTTGGTTGTGTTGTTGATTTTATAACAAATGATTCGTCTAAAATTATAAAAAGAAGATTTGTTGATATAAAATCAAATCAACAACTAATAAGAGAAGATATTGGTAAATATGTTGATGAAACTTCATTTATTTTTTTATCTAACGATTATGACGCTGTTGTAATTTCTGATTATGATAAAGGTTTGATTACTTCTGATGTTGTAACTTATATTTGCAATAATTTTGATGGTCTTATATTTGTTGATACCAAAAAAACAAATTTAAGTTGTTTTAAAAATTGTATTATTAAATACAATGAACAGGAAGCATTAAATATAACAAAACACGGTGTTAATTGTAAAGAAATTGAAACAAAAGGTAAAATGGGTGCTTTTTGGAATAAAAAAATATACCTAGCACCAGAAGTAGAATTACATGATGTTACTGGCGCTGGTGATGTATTTTTGGCTGCCCTTGCATGCATTTATACATGCACTTTGAACATGGATGAATCTATACAGAAATCTGTAATTTTAGCTTCAAAATCTGTTGAGCATCATGGTGTTTATAAATTAACAGAGAGGGATATTGATGAAATATGTGATTGATATTGATGGTACAATATGTACTAATACGAATGGGGAATATGAAAAAGCAGAACCGTTTTATGATCGCATAGATAATGTAAATAAACTATATGATGAAGGAAACACTATAATTTATTTTACTGCTAGAGGAATGGCAACTTATTTTGGTAATGTAGAATTAGCACATAATAAATGGTTTGAATTTACAGAAGAACAACTTAAAAAATGGAATGCAAAATATCATAATTTAATTCTTGGTAAACCTAGTGGTGATTTCTATATTGATGATAAGGGTATAGCATCTAATGATTTTTTCTTGAGGATATATGAACAATTCAAATTATAATTATGTTAAAAAAGGATGGGGATATGAATTGTGGATTGTTAATAAACCACAATATTGTGGTAAATTACTATTTATAGAAAAGGATAAAAAGGTATCATGGCATTATCATATATTAAAGGATGAAACTTTCTATGTTCAAAGTGGTAAAATACTTTTAAAATATTCTAATGAAGATGACATAGAAACAGCAAATGAAATTATCCTAAATAAAGGTGATTCCTTTCATATTCCTCGTGGATTGCGTCATCGCATGATTGGAATTGAAGATACTGAATTATTTGAATTTTCCACAGAACATTTTGATTCTGATAGCTATAGACTAATAAAAGGTGATTAATTATGAAAAAGATACTTGTACTCGGTGGTGGTGGTTTTATCGGTTCTCATCTTGTAAAGAAATTTAAGAATGAGGGTCATTGGGTTCGTGTTGTAGATTTGAAGAAACCAGATTTCTCGGAATCACCTGCGGATAGTTTTTTCTTAGGCGATCTTCGAAGACAAGAAATCTATCCATATATTTTTGATACACAGTTTGATGAGGTATATCAATTAGCAGCTGACATGGGTGGTGCTGGTTACATCTTTACTGGTGAACATGATGCTGATATTATGCACAATTCTGCAATGATTAATTTGAATGTTGCAGAATGGGCTCATAAGAAGAAAGCAAAGAAGATTTTCTATTCTTCATCTGCTTGCATGTATCCCGCCTATAATCAAGAAGACCCAGATAATCCAAAATGCTCAGAGGACTCTGCATATCCTGCTGCTCCAGATTCGGAGTATGGATGGGAGAAACTGTTCAGTGAGCGTCTATTCCTTGCATATGCTCGCAATCATGGTTTGAATGTTCGCATTGCTCGTTATCACAATATCTTTGGTCCAGAAGGAACCTGGCAGGGCGGTAAGGAGAAGGCTCCTGCTGCACTTTGTCGTAAGGTTGCTCAAGCAAAAAATGGAACAGGAATTGAAGTGTGGGGAGATGGTCAACAAACTCGTTCTTTCCTTTACATTGATGAGTGTATAGAAGCAACCTGTCGATTGATGGAATCTGATTTTACTGGACCTGTTAATATTGGTTCAGAAGAAATGATTTCTATTAATAATTTGGCTAGAATGGTTATTACTGTTTCGGGAAAAGATTTAATCATCAATAATATTAAAGGACCTGTTGGAGTTCGCGGAAGAAATTCTGATAACAAACTTTATGCCGAGAAAGTAGGTTGGGAGCCAACACAATCACTTCGGATTGGCATTGAGAAAACCTACGAATGGATTGATTCTCAAATAAATGGTCTACCAGAGATGAGCACCGCAGATTTAGATATGAGAGATAGGTTTAATTCGTAAGAATTGTTGGTGGTTTAATATGAATGAATTTAAATCGTACAGTCAGTATAAAGAAGATGAAATCTTAAGAACTCTTTTAGGCGATTCTGGATATTTTTTAGAGATAGGTGCATATCACCCCACAATTTTTTCTAATACTCGTTTTTTAGTTGAAAGAAATTGGTCTGGATGTTATGTGGATGGATCTCCTTCTGCTATGACTAGATTTATAGATGAATATAAAGATAATGATAAAATAACTTTGATTAGTTCTTTGTTCGGAAATAAATCTGGTGTTACTTCATTTTATGACAGCATTGGCGATGGTATATCATCTACTGATATAAATCATGTTGAAAAATGGAAGAGAGGAGCTGGGTGCAAATTTAAAAAAATATTTTCATCAGTAATAGATCAAAATATTCTTTATCAGTTAATACCGTCTACTATTGACTTTATAAATATAGATGTTGAGGGACAATCTGCTTATTTTTCGACATTAATAGATTATAATAAACTCAATACTAAAGTGGTTTGTATTGAACATGATAATCAACAAGAAAAATTAAGAGAACATTTTTCTTCTATAGGATATTATCAACATTTTATGAATCATACTAATATTATTTTTGTGAAGAGTAACTAACTATGAAAAAAACAATTACACTATGCATGATCGTGAAGAATGAATCTCATATCATTCACGAATGTTTAAACAGCGTCTATAAATATCTTGATTATTGGGTAATTTGTGATACTGGTTCCACAGATGGAACTCAAGATATCATAAAGAAATTCTTTGAAGAAAAAGGAATTCCGGGAGAATTACATCAACATGAATGGAAGGGGTTTGGACATAATCGTACAGAAGCCTTCCGCGCATGTGAAGGAAAAGCAGACTATGCATTTGTTATAGATGCGGATGATTATATTGAAGGAACAATTCCATTCAATAAAGAAAATATGGAAGCAGATTGCTATGCTTTGCGTATGGGTAGACCTGATTTTTCTTGGTGGAGAAATCAAGTATTTAAATTAGATGCAAAATGGAAATATGTTGGTGTATTACATGAATATGCAATGTGTGAGAAACAAAATCCGACAACAGATAGATTGGTGGGTAACTATCGTGTCGTTGCTAGGACTATGGGAGCTAGAAACCTAAATATTACTCCAATTGAAAAATATAAAAAAGATGCAGAACTTTTAGAAATGGCTCTTCTGGATGAACCAGATAATACTAGATATCATTTTTATTTAGCTCAATCATACTTTGATTCTCAACAATGGCAAAAAGCAGAAGAGCAATATGCTCGTAGAGCTTCAATGGGTGGTTGGCAAGAAGAAGTGTATTATTCAATTTATAGAATGGCTCTCTGTAAAGCAATGCAAGAAAAACCATGGCCAGAGATACAGCAAGCATTTTTAGATGCTTATAATTATCGTCCATGTAGAGCAGAACCTTTATATCATATTGCGCAAGTTTATAGACAAAAATTTAATATGCCAATTTTGGCCTATATGTTTGCCCGTGCAGCAGCTGATATTCCTTTTCCACAAAATGATATTTTATTCGTCGCTGACGCAATATATAAGTATGCAGTTTGGGATGAAATTGCAGCTACAGCATATTATGCAGGATATCCGGTAGTAGGATATGATGCATGTGTTAAATTACTCAAAGAAAATAATATTCCAAAATCAGAAATACAAAGAATTCAATCAAATTTAGAATCTTATAAGAAAGTCTTAGAACAGATTGAAAAACAAGGAAATGTTCAGGTAACTCCTAAGCCAAGTTCAACTATAAATTTAAACGATATTAGGAAGAAAAAATACAAAGAGCGCAAATAAAATATTGGTGTAAATTCTTATACATACATGTATGAGTTTTCCACTAAATCCATCTATAAATGATATTCATAGTATTTCCGATAATGGTTGGAAATATGACGGTTATGGGTGGGTAAAAATGTTGGGCGTAACTTCTGATAACTATGTTAGAACATTTAATGGTTCTACTGGTGATATAGTTTTCAGTGCCCTACTAGATATAGATGGTGGAACTTTCTAGGAGAATTTATGCCAGCATCAAGATACGATATTTATGCGGAACAAGGTACAACATTTAAGTTACATCTTCAATATAAGTATAAAAGTGGTACACCTATAGATTTGACTAACTTCTCTGGAGCTTTACAGGTTCGTCGTTCTCAGAGAGATGATAAGGTGTTATTGTATTTAACAGAAAATGGAGTCACTGGTGGCGGTATCACTGGTGACTTTACTGTTAATAGTGATGGCGTCGGTGGAACTGGTGGAATTTATTTTAATACAGCATTTGATGGTACTACAGCTGGGGCTACTGGTGGTATTCTAATTAAAATAGATGCATCTACTATGAAAAATGTTCCAGCTGGAAAACATTTTTATGATTTTGAATTAATAAACACAGATTCTGAAGTTACAAGACTAATTGAGGGTTGTTTTGAAAATGCTAGAGAAATAACAAGAACTTAAAATGTCAAATGAATCAGATAAGGTAATACTTGTTGTTACTACATTTCAAGATAGAAAAGATGTAAGCTCAAGTGGTAGTTTATCTAATATCATTGCATCTACAGATAATACACCAAAGTCAATTTCTGCTGTTGGTATAACTGGTATTAATTTAGTTGTTAATCAACAAAAATCTCCAGAAATAGTGGTGCAAAATGCTGTAAATATAGATTTGATTCCTTCTGTATCACAGAATACTGTTGTAGTTGCTACACCAATTGGCTTACAGGGACAGCGAGGAAATACAGGTGCTACTGGACCTAGTGGTCCTACTGGTGCAACTGGTGCAGATTCTAATGTTCCTGGCCCTACTGGTGCTATTGGCCCTACTGGGCCTGCTGGTCCTACTGGTGCAACTGGTGCAGATTCTAATGTTCCTGGCCCTACTGGTGCTATTGGCCCTACTGGGCCTGCTGGTCCTACTGGTGCAGACTCTAATGTTCCTGGTCCTACTGGTGTTACTGGACCTACTGGTCCTGCTGGTCCTACTGGTGCAACAGGTGCAGACTCTAATGTTCCTGGTCCTATTGGTCCTACTGGTGCTACTGGACCTATTGGTAATACTGGTGCAACTGGTGCAGACTCTAATGTTCCTGGTCCTACAGGTGCTACAGGTGCTACTGGACCTACTGGTCCATCTGGACCTCAAGGAATTGAAGGCCCAATGGGTCCTACTGGAACAATAGAATATTATGTTGAAACCATAAATGGTATAAGTGGTGCTATTGGTATAACTGGTTCTCCGAATGAAATAGAGATAATAAATACAGGAATAACTTTCACTGTAGGATTGCCTAATAATGTAGTTATTTCTGGAGACTTGACTATTTTGGGAACTATAAATATTGATGGAGGCGTGTATTAGTGGCTAGAATTAAAATTAAAAATTCAGTAACACCAGGTTCAGCCCCAGCAGGACTTTCACTCGGTGAAATGGCAGTAAATATCGCTGATAAGAAGATATTTATTGGAAATGCAGTAGAGGGTGTTGTTACTTTACATGACCAAAATAATATTGTAACATCGGTTAATGGTCAGACTGGTGATGTTACTGTAGCTGGTTCTTCAAGTAGTGGCGTCACTGGTTTGGTGGCTGGTACTGGTATTTCCTTATCTGGACCTACTGGTAATGTCACTATTACAAATACTAGTGTAGTATCATTTAATGGCTCTACTGGTAATATCGTAGGTGTTTCAAGCGTCAATGGAATAACTGGTATTGTTGGAATATCTGCTGGAAGTTTAATTAATATATCACAAAGTGGAAAAACATTAACAATAAGTTCACCAGATACTTTGTATGGAGTCAGTGGTGCAATATATGCATCTAGTCTTGCAACTGGTCTTCTGCATGGTGGAATCATCACCATTAACGCTGGAAATTCAGCAGCATTTGACATCACCGCTGGTCGTGCGCAGATCCATATTACTGGTGCTACATTTACTGCGGAT